>Ga0081539_10001953_pt1 | contig 31481 bp, 27 predicted proteins | sample TabmetS4T2R2_FD_71023 | JGI IMG/M metagenome (GOLD analysis project Ga0081539, IMG submission 71023) | Tabebuia heterophylla rhizosphere microbial communities from the University of Puerto Rico - S4T2R2 | ecosystem: Host-associated > Plants > Roots > Rhizosphere ... | reverse complement strand
GGGGGAAGCCCTGGGGGGGGGCTCTCTCCATGCGGGGAATCCCAATGCGGCACCACCCCCACCCCAGCCCTCCCCCGCAAGCGGGAGAGGGGGCGCACTTCCGTCGTGGCAGCAATCGAGCCTAATCCCATGACTGCCCGACCCATCGAATAGTCTTAATCAATGGTATCCTTGGGCTGTAGACGTGTCACAGCCGGGTAATCCTGTCGTTATTTTATGCCGTGTAGTTTCCGCGCGTTGCAGGGGGTCTGAAATGCCGGTCATCGTCCTGATTGCAAGTACCCTGATCTTCTGGCTGATCTACTGGTTCGTCCGCATGGACGGCGTGGAGCATGTCCGTGAGTATTTTCAGCAACGCAAGGACGCAGCCCGCCGCATCAAGGCACGCGAGACGGAGCGGACCGCGCCGTTATGCGCGATCGAGGATCCGCGCGAAGCCGCAACCGTCCTGATGCTGCTGATCCCGCGCGGCGGCGATCCAACCGCGGATCAGCTCGCCGCCGTCCAGGACAAGATGCGTGCGGTATTCGGTTTCGACCACGACGTGAATGACCGCCTCACCCACGCACGCTTCATCGCCAGCCGCGCGCAAGGCTTCGCGGAAGCGGCGGGACTATTTGCCCATCTCTTCAACAAGCAGCTCACGGCCGATGAACGGCGCGAATTGGTCGGCATGGTCGAGGAGATCGCAGGGATCGACGGCGGACCGTCGGCAGCGCAGAGCGAAGCGATCGATGTGCTCAAGCGGAAGGTCGGGCTCGCCCCCGTTGCGTGAGCCGGCGCGACACGGTGGCGGACGCGCGACACGGTGGCGGACGAATGTCCGCAGGGTACCTTTCGCGGAATCACGGGCCTAGTCGTCATACCAAGGGTTGGACGGCCGCGGCTGCGCGGCTTGCGGCCGCGACGGCGGCGCAGCGCGGGTACGCGGCTGCGGCGGGGCGCGCGAGACGTCGGTCGGCGGGCCGCTGGCGCGGGATTCGAACACCGCGCGGCAATTGCTGGAAAGCTGCGGGGTGTTCGCGCGCAGGCACGCCACGATGCGGCTGGCATCCGGGATCTGATCGCTGCACAGCCGCCATACATCGGGCGTGCAGGCCATCTGCTGCTCCCAGGTTCCGCGATATTCCTGCGACCATGCCGCACCGGTGGCGGCGATCGAGAAGATGCAGGTGAGGACAATCCGCTGCATTCGCATGGCGGGGGTCCTTTCTTCGGTTCGGGTTTGCGATGGCTTTACGATGGCACGCACATTCCAGCGCACGCCCGCGTGAAGCCTGCTTAATGAATGAGGCTGCGGAAGGTTCGTTCGTACAACTAAACGTGAGATGGCGCCTGTTCGAGTACGGCCTTGCCGGAACCGGCACTCACTTGCGGACCGTGCTTACTCCACCTTGCCGATCTTCTTCACCGCCGCGATCAGCCGCGCGCTGTCGTCGGCCACGAATTTTGCGAACTCGGGCGCATCGAGATACGCAACCGGGCTGCCGGCGGTCTCGAACGTCTTCACCACTTCGGGCGCCTTCACCGCCTCGGCCACCGCTTTGCGCAATTGCGCCATGATCGGCGCCGGCAGCGCGCTTTGCGCGAACAGCCCGGCCCAGATGTAGAACTCGACGTCCTTGTAGCCGAGCTCCTGGAAGGTCGGCAGGTCCGGAAAGCTCGTGACGCGCTCGGCGCCCCAGTTCGCCAGCACGCGCAGCTTGCCGTCGTCGACCTGCTGCTTCAGCACGCCGGGCGCGGAGGCCAATGCCTGCACGGTGCCGCTGAGCAACGCGGTCAGCGCCGGAGCGGCGCCACGGAACGGGATGTGCTGCAGCTTGATGCCGGCGCTGGCGGCGAACATCTCCATCGCGATGTGCAGCGTGCCGTAGGGACCGGAGGAGCCGTAGGGGATTTGGCCCGGCCTCGCCCTGGCGTCGGCGACGAACTCTTGCAGCGTCTTCCACGGCGCCGATGCGGGAACCGCGAGCAGCGTCGGATCGGCGAGCACACGCGCGACCGGCGCGAATTGCGAGACTTCGTACGCCACCGGCCGGTCAAACAGCCGGTCGGCCTCCGGCAGCACGGCGAGCGAGGACAACGTCATCAAGAGCGTGTAACCGTCAGGCTCGGCGCGCGCGGCCGCGGCGTTGCCCACGGACCCGCCGCCCCCGCCGGCGCGGTTGTCGACGATGACGGGCTTGCCGAGGATCCGTTCCATCGCCGCCGCCACTGGCCGCGCCGCAAGATCGGCCTGCCCGCCGGCCGGGAACGGCACGATCATGGTGATGTTGCGGGAGGGATAGGATGCGGCTTGCGCCGATGCGACGGAGGGAAGGATCGCCGGGGCGAGCGGCAAGGCAGCAGCCTTCAACAATTCGCGGCGGTTCATCGGCGGTCTCCCCCATTTGGCGCTTCTTGTTTGGTTGGAGACTAGCCTAACCCGAAACCGCGACCGCACGCAAAACGTCGCATGCGACCCCTCAAATCACCACCGGCGCGTCCGGCAATTCGTTGCTGCCGCCGGGCTGTTTCGGGAAATGCTGCGCCAGCACCAGCGAGACTTCCTCGATGCCCCTGACGACGCCATGCTCGAACAGGCCGGCGCGGAATTCCTTTTCCAGCACGGCGCAGATCTTCTCCCAGCCTTCAATGCCGACTTTGCCATTGATGCCGCGGTCGGCGACGATCTCGATGTCGCGATCGGCGAGCAAAAGATAGATCAGCACGCCGTTATTGTGCTCGGTGTCCCAGATGCGCAGCTGCGAGAAGATATCGAGGGCACGCGCGCGCGCCGATTGATTGCGGAACAGCGGCGCGCCGTCGAGCGCGCCTTCGACGACAAAGCGGATCTGGCCGGAATGCGTCGCCTCGCCTTGCTTGATCGCCTGCTCGATGCGGGAAAGCACTTTTGGCGTGAAGATGCGCCGCTCGCGCCAGCGGTGCTCGAGGAGGTGTCGGAGGATGCGCGCAATATCCATGCTACCAGCTCCCCGATGCACCGCCGCCGCCGAAGCTGCCACCGCCGCCGCTGAAACTGCCGCTGTCGCTGGAGCTGGAACTGCTGCTGCTCCAGTCGCTGCTGCTACTGCTGCTGCCGCTCGACCAGCCGCTGCCACCACGCCCCGACGAGGTGAAGTCGATGAACACGAAGATCATGAACGCCAACACACCGGCGGCCAGCGCCACGCCAAGATCGCCAAGCAGAAACCAGGCGAGAGCGGTAGCGAAGCCGCCAGCCGAAACCGAGCCGAGCAGCCGACCCAGGGTGCTGCGCAAGATGCCGCCGACCACGACCGCAAGGAAAAACCAGAACGGATTGACGTTATCGAGAGACGGCCGGTCATCCCAATGCGCGGGCGCCGGCCCCGGCAGCTTTTCGCCGTTGACCAGTGCGATCATCTTGTCGACGCCGGCGGAGATACCGCCGGCAAAATCGCCGCTCTTGAATTTCGGCGTGATCACCTCGTCGATTATGCGCCTGGTGGTGACGTCGGTCAGCGCGCCTTCGAGGCCGTAGCCGACCTCGATGCGCAGATGCCTATCGTTCTTGGCGACGACCAGCAGCGCACCGTCGTCGATTTTCTTGCGGCCGATCTTCCAGGCCTCGGCGACGCGGAGCGAGAACTGCTCGATCGGCTCGCCGTCGGTGGTCGGCACGATCAGCACCGCGATCTGGCTGCCCTTGCGGGCTTGCAGATCGGCCAGCGTCTGCGTCAGCCGCGCGATATCGCCGCTCGACAGCGTGCCGGTCTGGTCGACCACGCGGCCCGTGAGCTGCGGCACGGCGACCAGCGCGAAGGCCGGCAGCACCCAGCCCAGCAGCAACGCCACCAGAATGGTCCGAACCGCCTGCATCGTGGATGCGCCGCCTCGCACTATTTCGACGGCGCGGGGTTGAAATCGACCTTCGGCGCGACCGAGATTTCCTTCTCGTTCTCGACCGAGAAATTCGGCTTGTCCTTGTAGCCGAACACCATGGCGGTGAGGTTGTTCGGGAAGGTGCGGATGCCGACGTTGTACTCCTGCACCGCCTTGATGTAGCGGTTGCGCGCCACCGTGATGCGGTTCTCGGTGCCCTCCAGCTGCGCCATCAGATCCTTGAACAGCGCATCGGATTTCAACTGCGGATAGTTCTCGGTGACGACGAGGAGCCGCGACAGCGCGCTGGAAAGCTCGCCCTGCGCCTGCGTGAATTTCTGGAACGCGGCGGGATCGTTCAGCACTTCGGGCGTCGCCTGGATGCTGCCGACCTTGGCGCGCGCATTGGTGACCCCGAGCAGCACGTCCTTTTCCTGCTGCGCAAAGCCCTTCACGGAATTGACGAGGTTCGGCACCAGGTCGGCGCGGCGCTGGTACTGGTTGACCACTTCCGACCAGCCCGCCTTGACCTGCTCGTCATTGGTCTGGATGGCGTTGTAGCCGCAATTGGTCAGGCTGAGGCAGGACAGCGCGGCAATGATCGTGAGGAACTTTCGCATTCTTATCTCCCGGCATGATTGGTCGGGAGGGTAGCAGAACAGGTTCAAGCCGTCATTCCGGGGTGAAGCGTGCATCAGGGGGCGCGGTTGGCAATATCCTCGGGGCTCCGGGTTCGATGCAGCGCATCGTCCCGGAACGTGTGTCCGAATCGGCGCTCAGGCGCGCAGTTCCTCCAACAGCGCCTTCGCCTCCTTCAAGGAGGCCACATCGAATCCTTCGGTGAACCAGCTGTAGATCGGCGCGAGAAGGTCGCGGGCTTCGCTTCGCCTTTCCTGTTTGCGCCAAAGTCGCGCCAGGCTGATCGACGCATGCAATTCCAGCAGCTTTGCGCTCTGCAGCTTCGCTCCCGCGAGTGCCTGATGATAACTTCGCTCGGCCGCGGATGAATCGCCCGTGGCGTTGAGCAAATCGCCCCGACATCGATGCATCTCGGCTTCGTAGCACCGTTCGCCGGTCGTCGCGATGATCTGTGCGGCCTCGGCGAGGCAATCTAGTCCATCGACCAGTTGACCGAGCCTGGCGTAGGCGCGAGCGGACTCCACGAACAGCGTCGGAGTGCCTGTGACCGTTTCGGCCGCACGTATTCCCGCCATTCCCTCCGTGATCAGCGAAAGCCCTTGCTGTCCCTGCCTAAGTGAGGTCAACGACATTCCGCGCAGCACCGTCGCCCAGCCCAAATAGAACGGCAAGCCGTACTCGGTCGAGAGCGCCAGAAGTTCCTCGGCGTGCCGCTCCACCTCGGGTGAGCCGGTTATCAACTCGACGGCGCTTGCCATGACGAGGACGTCGGCCAGCGTTTGGGCATGCTTGAGTCCGCGGGCCGCCGACAGTGCGTCGTTCAACCGGGACCGTGCCTGATCGACGTAGCCCAGGAACGCCAGGGTCCAGGCGAGGTCCGCCAGCACCAAGGCGTAGAGGCGATGCGCCGGGTCAGCGAGGTCGTGACACCGCTCCAGAAGCGCACGGGCGGTAACGAAGTCGCCGAGATAGAGGCGGGTGCGCCCGTTGGCGCGGTGACCCCGCCATTGCGCCTTGACGTCGTTCCACGCCTCGCCGATTTTTTCCACCTGTTCGGCCAGCGACAGCGCCAGCCGGTGCTCGCCCCGGACCGAATGAAACACCCATTGGCCCAACAGCAGCCGCCAGAGATATTCCGGCCGATTGATCTGCTCTGCAAGCGCGCGCGCCCGGGCGAAAGTTTCATCCACCTCGGGCGCCGAAAATCCCTTCGTCGCCATCAGTGACCATCCGAGCGCTTGCTGCAGGTCCAGCTCATGCTGCCGGCGCTCGGGCCCGTCCGGCAGGCCGTCCAGCGCGTCCAGCCCCTTGCGCAGCTGGGCGGCCGCTTCAGTCGTCGCCGAGCGCGCGGACGACTGCCTGCCGGCCTTGAGCCAGTAAACGACCGCTTTCTCGACCAACCCGGCTTCCGTGCAGTGCTGGGCGAGCAGCGCAGGTTGCGCCGCCACGATGCCCGCAAACTGCCCTTCAAGCGTCGCGGCAATGCGGGCGTGGATCTCCCGGCGGCGACCGCGCAGCAAAGTGCCGTACGCAGTGTCCTGTACCAGCGCGTGCTTGAAGGTGTATTCCGCATCGGGCTGCGTCCCGCGCCGGAAGATCAATCCGGCGTTCACGAGCTGCGCCAATGCATCATCCAGCTGCTGCCGAGGGATCGCTGCCACGGCGCTGATCAGCTCGTGCGAGAATTGACGTCCAAGAGCGGCGGCGATCTGCACCACGCCGGTTGTCGGCGCTAGCCGATCGAGCCGCGACAGCAGCGAAGCCTGCAGCGACGTCGGGATCGCCAGCGGCGTAATCGGAGCCGTCGCCAAATACCGATCGTCGGCTTCCACCAGCAGGCCGCTCTCCACCACGGCCTTGGTCAATTCCTCGATGAACAGCGGTACGCCATCGGTCCGGTCGGTGATCTGGTCGGCGACCTCCTGCGGCAACACCTTGCCGCCGATAACGTGCGCGATCATCTCAGCGCGGAGGCGACGCGGCAGGCGATTGAGGCTGATCAGCGTCACCTGCGGACGGCCGATCCAGGGCGGCACGAATTCCGGCCGGCAGGTGACGATGACCAGAACCGGCAATCTGGGCGCACGGTCGACGATAAGCTCGATCAGCTCGAGCGAAGTGGGGTCCGCCCAATGCGCGTCTTCGATCGTCAGCACCAGCGGTTGACGCGCCGCCAATCCTTCGACTTGGCCCAGCAGCGCCTGCAGCGTTTTCTCTCTGCGCTGCTGCGGGGTCAGGTCAGGCATAGGATTGCGGTCGCCGGGCGTCGGGACCGACAGCAGGCTCGCCAGCAGAGGCACGGTCTCGCCGCGTTCATCGCCCGCCAGCGCGAGCACCGCCTCCAGCTTGATCAGTCGTTGCTCGTCGGTGTCGTCGCGCCGGAAACCGGCCGCCCGTTCGAGCTGCGCGATGCTGGGATAGAGCGCCGTGTCCTGATGGTGGGGCGAGCAGAACTGACGCAGGCGCGTGTGCGGCTCGCCGCTCAGGCGCTCGAGGATCGTCTCGGCTATCCGTGACTTGCCGATGCCAGCCTCGCCCGAGATCAGGACGACCGAGCCCTCGCCGCCCTTCGCCTGCTGCCAGCGACGCAGCAGCAGATCGATCTCCTCGACGCGATTGACAAGCGGCGTCGTGCGCGCGCGCAGCGCCTCAAATCGGCTCTCGGTGACGCTTGCGCCGAGCGCCTGCCATGCCTGGACGGAATTCGCGAAGCCCTTGAGCGCGACTGTACCGAGATCGCGATACTCGAACAGGCCGCCGGTCAGACTGCGTGTGCTGGAAGAGATAACCACCGTGCCCGGCTCGGCCAGCGCCTGCAGCCGGGCGGCCAGGTTCGGCGTCTCGCCAACCACGCCTTCCTCCTGGGCACCGCCGTCGCCCACGAGGTCGCCGACCACGACGAGCCCGGTGGCGATGCCGACGCGCACCTGCAAGGGGACGCTGGCGGCAGTCGTGAGCCTTGGCACCGCCTCGACCAGCGCGAGCCCGGCGCGGACGGCGCGCTCGGCGTCATGCTCGTGGGCCTGGGGATAGCCGAAATAGGCCAGCATTCCATCGCCCATGTACCTGGCGACGAAACCGGCCGCGCCGGTGATCAGGTCGGCACAGCAGCGGTGATACGCCCCGACGACCTCGCGCATGTCCTCCGGGTCGAGCCGGGTCGAGAGCGCCGTCGAGCCGACGAGGTCACAGAACATGATGGTGAGTTGACGACGGCGCGCAGTGTCGGGCCGGTGCGATACGACGGGTGGCGCCACAGCAATGGCGACTGCGGGTGCCTTGCTTTCGACGGCTTCGAGGCCGGCAATCGCGCGCAACAGCTTGCGGCGATGACCGAGCAGGACACCCATCTTCTCCAGATCCTGATCCGTCAGATCGGGGAGAACGCTGGGATCGATCGCATTGTCGTGAAACGTCTGCGCGTACCGCTCCAGACCGATGCTGCGAAGCCAGCCGTCGATGTCAACGTTCGGTCTTTCAGCCATGTCGCGCTATCTGCGTGAGAGCTCCCTGGTGTGATCGACAAGCGCAAGCAATGTGTCGGGATTGGCGGAGTGCAAATGGGCCTCCCATTTGGCATTCGTCGCCAGCTGATCCAGATGCAGCTCTGCGGCGGGCAGCTGGGCCTGCATGGCAAGCGAGATACGCTTCAAGTCCTCCGGCGACGGCTGCGGCTTGCAGAACAATTGTGCTATCTGCGGATCGCGGATGGCAAGGGCGGCCGGCAGCGTGAGTATACCGTCTCTGAGGTCTTCCTCTCCACCCCCTCCCAGCGACTCGAGCCCCTTTACGTCACCGACGTCGTCGCAGCCATGATAGACCATGCCGATCAGGCGGCCAAACTTCCGCAATCTGTCGTCGCGGGTGGCGAGACACGCGCAGGTTTCAAACATCGACCCTGTATCTTCGCCGGCGATTTCCTCCCAGTCCTCGAGACCGAGCGGTTGCCGGCGCAGCCGCCACTGCGCGCACTCCGCCACGCCGAGGCGCTTCAGGAGGTCGGCAAACAGCCGGATGTCGTGCGGGTCTGACGCAGACATCCGAAAGCCGTCGGCGGCGATATAGCCCGATGCCATCAGCCCCGGCAGCAGACCGAACTTGCGATGCAAGGTCGCCTTGCCGCGACGCTCGTCGGACTCGTCGACGATATCGTCGATGACCAACGATACATTGTGCATCATCTCGAGGACCGCGGCCGAGCGAATGATCGTATCGGGAATCTGCTCATTCGAGACCGCCCGGTAGCAGCCGAATATGGTCAGCGGCCGGAAGTACTTCGACTTGCCGACGAACTGCCATTCGAGCAGAGGCTGCATTTCACGGCTCGCCTGCCCTATCCAGTTGTCGATGACGGCCCGGAGGCGCTGAATCTCCTCGGTGAAACCCAATTCAGCGATGATGTCCGTGGTCTTCGACTGTGACACGCCTCCCCCTCCCGGCGACACGCCGGTCCTCGTTCATTCCTTGACGCGCCAGCGCCTCCGATACGGCCCCTGATCCGCCGCCCGATCATCGCTTCGCCTGTCGCTGGCCTCACAGGCGGCCTGGACCGCCTGCAAGACCTGAACGGCAAGCGCAGAGAGCTGCGGCAACGGACCCTGTGGCGCAGCCGCCTCGCTTCTGGAGCGTTGGCTTGCGGATATTTCCTGCAGCACGTTGCCGAGGAGCCCGAGCGCGCCGGCGCCAAGGTCCACAAGAGTGCCGACAAGACGCGCGCCTTCGGATCGCCGTTCGCCGGACCTGTCCGGCTCCCCGCGCGACGGCGGCGCGTCCCTGCGGCCGAGACCCATCGGCACGTCTGCCGGGTCGACGCCCTCGCCACCGACACTCACGCTACGTGCCAGGCAATAGGCTGTCTTCCACCAGTCGACGACGTAGTTGAACGGCAGCAACAGCGCATACTTGCCGGGCGAGTAAGCACCCTCGGCACGGGCACCGTCCAGAACGCCCCGAGCGGCCGACCATGCGGCTGCCCCGTAGGCGGAAGGCAGCAGCGCCAGCTTTGCCGCCAAAAACGTCGCATCGGTGAAGACTTTATGCGGCGCCATCTCGATCGGCTTCGTCGCCATTCGGCGCTTTCCGCGCCCGCCGGTTTCGACCTTTTGCAAGGCGCGGGCAGCCATGACGCCGCTCTGGACGGCGGATTCAATCGTGGCCATGTCGACATCGGTCACGCACACGTCGCCGGCGAAGAATACGCTGGGCAGATCGCCATAACCGGCCTGCGGGCGCCACATCCGGCTCCCCAGGTCGTTGACGAAGAGGAGGCGATCGGTGTTCTGGCGGACAGCTGTTTTCGCCCAATCAATGTCCTTGCTTTCGCCCCATGCCTTTCCGGGATCGAACGACAGGTACTCGCTGAGCCTGCTGATCATGAGATGGCCCTGCTCGTACAAATCCCTGGACGGAATCGCATGGATGTCGGAAGCCGCCAGCACCAGGGCCGTGACATCGGGAATCGTTTCATCGCCGTCCCACAGCTGGGAAATATCCAGGATCGTGAGATCATATCCCGACTCTCTCAAGCCGATGATCTCTGGCGGGATGAAGGGCAGCTTGCTCTTGAAGTAGAGGTTCACGACCGGGATGGCCTCGCCCCGCAACAGGCTGAGCTGCGAGAGGGCTGGAACCTTGTCGACGAGGCGGCGGCCGTGAGCACCCTCCATGACCAGACGCGCCAGCTCGGCGCCGGGCACGGCGAGGACCACATAATCAACCGGTTCAGCTTCTTCCTTTGCAGCACTGGAGCCGGGCTTCTCGATCATGATCCTGGGGACACCGTCCTCCAGAACCTCGACCGAATGCACCTTCGTCCCCGTCTTGATGATGCAGCCGAGGTCGCCTGGCCTGCCATTGCCGGCGAGTTTGCGCTGCAGGGGGTCGATGAGCCTTGCCTGAAGACTGCCCTTCAACAACCATGAATAGGGTACGTGCGGTCCAAACCACGACAGCTGGTGCTTGATGAACTTCTGATAGGACTCGGCGGAGGTCATGTCGCCGGGGAGCGACCAGATGACGGAAATGACGTAATTCTGCAGCGCGGCTATCGTTTCGGTCGAATAGCTCCTCGAATAGAAAAATCCATTGACGTCGAGACGCGACGCCATATCCGCGTTGTTCGGGTCTGGCGGTTGCGCCGCGAGGTCGAGATTCAAGAAGGCAAAAAGAAAAAAGTCGGGAATGGAAAGAACCTCCGACCTCATATTTGTGAGGACGGAATCCAGATTCGGGGCAAGCGCCATATCCATGTATTTGGGTGCCACACCGGGAGATGGACCTCCGAACGGCTTATCGAGAACCTTGACGCCCGATCGGGCAGAAAAATGCTCCTCGCGACGCAAGCCAAGATCTTGCTCGAACAGCTGCCAGAAATTCGCATACCAGTCGGGAAAGATGTGCGGATAGACATCCTGATAGGGGGCTCCGGCTCCACCAGCGGACGACGTGTTGCCGCCAAGGCGGTCCGCGGCTTCGTAGATGGTGACGTGACAGACGCTCTGGGCGAGCCGAAGCGCGCACGTCAAGCCGGCGATCCCGCCCCCGACGACCGCGACGCGCGCCTTCCCGGGCGCGGCTTCAACATGGGCGTTGTCGAATTCGGGCATGTGGACGTCCTCGGCAAAAACAGCATCACTGGTCGTCGGTGAGAGGTCCCCGGACTCTCGGATTGTGCGTGGTCAGCAGCGTCGGCAAGGCCTTCGCGAGCGCTCTGGCCACGTTTGCCAGCCAGGAATAATGCCATGCCGGATCGTCCTTGAGCGAACAACTCCAGGCGCGTTCCCAGGCGGCAATGTCGCCGGCGACACCATTTGAGCGAAAGCCGCGTCCGCTCCAGAGATCGCCGATCGCTTTCGCGCCGTCTTGCGCGAGGCTGGCGAAAATACTCGACCAGATTTGCGCCACGATCGCCTGGGGCTGCAGGTTGAGTCCGCCGAATGCGGCGCCCGAGATGCGGGCGAAGGCAGGGTCATTCTGGGCCTTCTCGAAGCCGCGCAAAGTCGAGCGCCACCAGAACTCCCGAAAGTGCCAATTGCGCATCATCACGGCGCAAAGGGTCAGGTAGAGCATCGTCGGATCGAAGTAGCTTCTGAAGTCGCGGTCGAACCGCGACAGGTACGCGGCATCAAACCGCCCTTTTTCCAGGGCGTCCAACACCGTCCGTGATGCGATAAGGGCGGATTCCATCCCTTGGGTGATGCCCTCGCCGGTCATGGGATCAACGAAAGATCCGGCATCGCCAATCAACAATCCGCCGTCGAAATGGTTGCGGTCGATGCCGTCGTACGTCTTGACCACGCCACCAACCGGCCGGCCAGTCAGCCGCACATTCTTGCAGCCGGGATGTCGAATCCGCAGTCTCGCAACGCTCTCCGTGAATGCCTTGGAAATCGACAGGTTGAAGCGATGGCAACTTTCACTATGCATGCCCACGCCGACGTTCGCGCGGCCTTCCGGCATCGGGAAAATCCAGCCGTATCCGGGAACCTGGTCCTCGTCGAACCACACCGTCGCTTCGCCGCCGTCGAAGCAGACGCCCTCAACGTAGCCTCTTTGCGAGATGCCCATGTGACGCCGGTTCGTGCGCCGCAGCCCCGCGCTTCTCGCGACGATGGATTCGGTACCGTCAGCACCGATCACCAGTCGCGATCTCAGCGTGAAGTCTCCCTTAGCGCCGCGCGCCTCGACCGACATGATCCCTTCCTCGCGCCGCACATCGGTCGCCGTGCAGGCCTGGAACACGGTTGCGGACTCGGCTTCGGCGCGCCGGAGCAGCACGGTGTCCAGCTCGTGCCGGGGAATGATGTAGCCGTGCGTCGGCAGGCCGTGGCCGCCCTCGTAGTATGGAATCTTGCCGTGGTAGGCGAGGCGAGGCCCGAAGTAGACCCGGTTCGTCGTGATCGGCAGGCGAGCCGGTTGATCGAGCGCCTGATCGCAGCCCATGGTTTGGAGGATTCTCAGCCCGGCGGGCTCGACGAAGTCACCGCATACTTTTTCACGCGGAAACGTGGCGCGCTCCAGGACTGCCACCCGTACGCCTCGCCGGGCGAGCGACCAGGCCATGACAGATCCTGCCGGTCCTCCGCCAACAACGACTACATCGTAGACGCCAGCTCCCGCCATGCACTACCCCATGGTTGACAGGCTACCACAGGGCTTTCTTGGCACAATGCCTAGTTGAAGTGCGCTACCTCTGGGATAGTGGACGCGCGGACGTTGCAAACGACGGCGGACTTACGCCGCCGCCCCCGCATCCCGGATCGCCTGCCAAATCTTGGCCGGCGTCAGCGGCGTATTGAGCTGCTTGATGCCGAGCTCCGACAGCGCGTCCATCACGCCGTTGGTGATGCAGGGCGGGCCGCCGATGGCGCCGGATTCGCCGCATCCCTTGGCGCCAAGCGGATTGGTCTTGCACGGCGCGGAGGGATCGAGCGTCACTTCGATCGGCGGAATGTCGCCGGCGCGCGGCAGGCAATAGTCCTGGTAGCTCGCGGTAAGCAGCTGGCCTTCCTCGCTGTAGGCGACGCCTTCGTACAGCGCCTGGCCGATGCCCTGCGCCACCCCGCCATGCACCTGACCGGTGACGAGCATCGGATTGACGGCGACGCCGACGTCATCGACCGTGGTGTAGCGCACGACTTTGGTCATGCCGGTCTCCGGATCGATCTCGACCTCGCAGATGTGGGTGCCGTTCGGCCAGCTCGGCCCGTCGACCTCGCCTTCGCTGTCGACGGAAAGTTTTCCGGTGCCTTCCTTCCTGGCGATCTCGAACAGGTTGATGCGCCGGTCGGTGCCGACCACGGTGAGCCAGCCGTCGCGATACTCGATGTCCTCGACGGAAGCCTCCAGCAAATTCGATGCCTTCTCGCGCCCCTTGTTGATCATGTCGTTGCTGGATACGGCAACTGCGGTGCCGCCGACGAACAGCGAGCGCGAGCCGACGCTGCCGAAACCGGTGGCGAGATCCGTGTCGCCCTGCACCACGTCGATCTGGTCGAGGGGAATTCCGAGCGCGTCCGACACCATCTGGCTGTAGGTGGTCTGCAGCCCCTGCCCCATCGCCATGGTGCCGGAATGCAGGATGATGCGGCCCTCGCCCGTCGCATGCAGGCTGACCTTCTCGTTATGGGCGCGGCCGCCGGTCCATTCGATGTAGCTGGTCAGCCCGCGGCCATACAGCATGCCGCGCTTCTTCGCGGCCCGCTTGCGCGCGGCAAAACCGTCCCAGTCGGCCAATTCGGACGCGCGCGTCAGCATGTGCGCGAAGGCGCCGGAGTCGTAGACCTGGCCTACCGCGTTGGTGTAGGGCAGCTGCGCCGGCTTGATGTAGTTCACCTTGCGGATGGTGCGCGGGTCGATGCCGAGCTGGCGTGCGGCCGCATCCATCAGCCGCTCGACGATGAAGACGCCTTCCGGCCGACCGGCGCCGCGATAGGCGCCGACCGGTGCGGTGTGGGTCATCACGGTCTTGACCTCGTAATGCACCAGCGGGAGATCGTAGACGCCGGTCTGCACGAACGGTCCGAGCACCAGCGGGATGATGTTGCCGGTGCCGGACGAATAGGCGCCGGTCGCGCCGATCGAGCGCACGCGATAGGCCAGCACACGGCCCTTGGCGTCGAGCGCGAACTCGCCGGTCGAGGTGAGGTCGCGGCCGTGCGTGCCGCCCAGAAATTCGTCGGTGCGATCGCCGCGCCAGCGGATCTTCTTGTTTAGTTTGGTCGCGGCATAGGCGACGATGCCGTCTTCCGGATAGAGGCTGGTCTTCTGGCCAAAACCGCCGCCGATATCGCCGACCAGCACGCGCACGCTGTCCGGTGGACGTTTCAGGATGGCGCCGGCCAAGAGGTCCCGGGTTGAGCCCGGCGTCTGCGACTGCGTGTGCAGCAGCAGCCGTCCCGTTCCCTTCTCGATCTCCGCAATGGTCGAGCGCGGCTCCATCGCCGACGGCACCAGCCGCTGGCTCGCGACGTCGAGCGAAACGACATGCGCGGCCTTGGAGAAGACTTCTTCCACCTTGGCGGCATCGCCATAGCTCATCGCGGCCACGATGTTGTCAGGCGCCTGCGGCCACACCACGGGCGCGCCGGGCTTTGTCGCTTCGACGGGATCGACCACTGACGGCAGCACCTCGTAGTCGACAATAACCGCCTCGGCCGCGCTCTGCGCCTCCAGACGCGATTTTGCGACCACGGCGGCAACGCCCTCGCCCGCGAAACGCACCACTTCATGCGCCAGCAGCCGCCGCGGCGGCACCGTCATCGGCGAGCCGTCGGGGCGCTTGAAAATGTCCAGTGTCGGCAGCGTGCCGATATTGTCCCCGACGAGATCGGCGCCGGTATAGACGGCGGCGACGCCGGGCAGCTTGGCGGCCTCGGTGGTATCGATCGAGAGAATTTTGGCATGCGCATGCGGCGAGCGCAGCACATGGAGCCAGAGCGCGCCGTCCTCCGGCTTGTCGTCGATGAACGCTCCCTTCCCGGTGAGCAGCCGCTGGTCTTCCAGACGCTTGATCGGTTTGCCCGCGCCAAAACGTAGATTGCCGGGAAGAATGTTCATTCGCTTGTCCTTCAGGTCTTTTGTTGGCGGCGGGGTTTTAGCGGGTTTTCCAATCCATACAACCAGCTGTCATTCCGGGGCGCGCCTCTTGGCGCGAGCCCGAAATCCATACTCTCGATGGTGGTTATGGATTCCGGGCTCGCCGCTTCGCGGCGCCCTGGAATGACGACGTGGCGAAATCTCATCCAGCCTCGCGCAGCACGGCTTCGACCACCTTGCGCTGCTCGGCCGTGAGCGCGGCCTGCGGCGGCACGGGATCGCCGACGTCATAGCCCTGGATCGCAAGGCCCGCCTTGATGCAGGCGGCGAGGTTGAAACGGGCAAAGGCCTCGTTGACGCGCCACAGCTTTCGCTGCAGCACCATCGCCTCGTCCCAGCGCTTGGCGCGGCACAGCTCGTAGAGCGCCACGCTCTGCCGCGGGATGATGCAGGCCGGGCCCGCCATCCACCCAAGACCGCCGATCAGCATGACGGCGGCCGGGATATGGGCGGAGGCGGAGAACACTTTGATTTGATCGCCGCAGCGATTGATGATCGAGAGCAGCCGGCCGGTGTTGGTGGAGGCGTCCTTGATGTAGCCGATGCGCGGATGCGCGGCGAGGCGCTCGATGACGTCGAGCGTCAGATCCGAGCGCTGGAATTGCGGATTGGTGTAGATCACGACGGGAATGTCGACGGCATCCGCAATCGCGCGGAAATAGGCTTCGACCCCGCCATCAGGCAGCGGAAAATACGCTTCGAGGATGGCGAGGATGCCGTCGGTGCCAAGCTTCTGATAGGCCTTGGCCTGTGCGACTGCATCCGCGGTCGAGGTCGAGACGACGCCGGCGACAACCGGCACGCGGCGCTTTGCCGCCGCGATCGTGGTCTCCACCACGGCGGTGCGCTGCGCGGCATTGAGATAGGCGAATTCGCCGGTCGAGCCGAGCGGCGTCAGCCCGTGCACGCCGGCGACGATGAGGTCATCGCACAGCTTCTCCAGCACGTTGGTGCGGATTTGGCCGGCGGGATCGATGGGGGAGACGAGGTAGGGAAAGACGCCGTGGAAGTCGCTCATGACTTCATGATTTTAAGGCGCCGCGCGCGACGAGGTCAAACGCGCATCAGGCAAGATGGCCCGGAGCCAGGAACTCCGGGCCATCATGGGCATCACCAGCCGTAACGAACGGCCGGATAGCCGTAGTAGCCGGGGCCGCCGTAATAGACGACGCCGGGAGCGTAATAGTAGCCGCCGCCATAGTAGTAATCGGCGGCAATCGCGGCCGCAGTCGCCGCAGCCACGGCGGCAGCCGCCGGACGCACCACGCGAACGCCGCGCGCTTCGGCGGGCGCGGACACGGAAGCCGCAAGCGTGGCGGCAGCGACAAGCATCAAGGCAATCTTTTTCATTGGCAGCCCCTTTGGGTTCGCCCCACAGACGGGATGGGAATTGGAAAAAACGGTTCGTTCGATCCGCCTGACCGGCACCCTAGGCGAACGCGCAGCTGGCTTATGTGCAAAAAGTCACATAGACCCGGAACCCAGCATAAGTGCTTGAAAACAGGCGGTTACAGCTTGATCAGCCGTATCCTGGTGCCCCAGGGATCGCTGACTTCGATCCCGCCGGGCACGGTCACGATCTCGCTACTCGCCTTGCGCAACCGCTCCTGCTGCGCGTCAAACAAATCCGGTTTCGCGATCTCCAGCGAAAACCACGCGAGCCCCGTTGCCTTGTCGTCGCGGCGGCCGGCGCCGGCGCTCTGCCAGACGTTGAGGCCGAGATGGTGATGGTAGCGGCCCGAGGACAGGAACGCCGCGCCCTGGCGCTCGCGCGTCGGATCGAAGCCGATGCTGTTGCGATAGAAGCCGCTCGCCTCTGCGAGATCGCCGACGCGCAGGTGCATGTGGCCGATGCGCATGCCGTCCGGCGCCTTCGCGTAGTCGCTGACCTTGGTGTTGGTGAGCGAGACCAGATCATCGATATCGAGCTGGTCGGTGCCCATCGTCACCGTGCCGTCGTTCCATTGCCAGAGCGCCGGATCGCGGTCGGCATAGACCTCGATGCCGTTGCCTTCGGGATCGTCAAGATAGACGGATTCGCTGACGCGGTGATCGGCAAAGCCGGACAGCGGCACGCGGTGGATCGCCGCATGCACCAGCCAGCGCGCCAGGTCCTTGCGCGCCGGCATCAGGAAGGCAGTATGATAGAGACCGGCGGCGCGCTTCGATTCCTCCGCGGCATCCGGACGTGCCTCGAGCACCAGCAGCTTCACGCCGCCTGCGCCGAGCGTCGCCGACGTCGCGCTGCGCTCCATCACGGCAAGACCAACGACGTCGCGATAGAAATCCGCCACCGAGTCGAGCTTGCGCACCCGCAAGCTGACCATGCCGACCCGCATCGGCGTACGATTGGCAAAGGTCGGCCCGCCGCCGGCATTGCCTTCGGCGCGCGCCGCCGCGGAAGCGGCCGCGGCCAGCGAGGAGGCGCCGGCCATTTGCAGGATCGTGCGGCGGGTCATGTCGGGGCTCATCGCTCAAGTCCGAGAGGTGGATTTTCTTGCTCCCATTAGCATGTTTTTGCCCGAAAGCACGGGCACGAGCCATCACATATTTTGTCGAGGACGGCAGCCTTCTTGCCGATGGCCGTGGTGGCCGGTTAAATGCGCCAGCCGTTCAGCGAGGAGGGAGCGAGAATAGTTGTGACACCGCGCCTCTTGATCATCGCCGCCCTCATCGTGTCCCCGCCGGCAGCCGCGCAGGAGATGCAGCGGCCAGCGCCGACGCAACTGTCGCTGATGGTGGCAAGCGATCCCGCCGGCGAGCTGTGCCGGATCATCGATCCGAAAAGCACCCTGCTCACCGCGGTGCCGCTGCATCGCAGCTTCAACGACGATTTCGACGAGCATCCGCTGTCGAAGGGAAAATGGACGCCGCACTATGCCGGCGGCGCGGCCTGGCCGGAGGCGCGCTACTGGGGCGGCGACGGAAGCGACTTCAAGCGCAAGACCGCCTGGAACGGCGAGCAGCAGATCTATGTCGACCCGCGCTATGCCGGGCGCGGCACCACGCCGCTCGGGCTTGATCCGTTCAAGGTCACGGACGGTGTGCTGTCGATCAATGCCGTGCGCACGCCGCCCGAATTGCGCGAGGTGCTGTTCAACAACGAATACATTTCCGGCATCCTGACCACGCAGGGCTCGTTCGCGCAGAAATACGGCTACTTCGAGCTCCGCGCCAAAATTCCGGTCGGCGTCGCGGTGTGGCCGGCATTCTGGATGCTCGCCGACGACGGCGGCTGGCCGCCGGAGATCGACGTGATGGAAGGCCGCGGCCAGCGTCCGGGCGACATCGTGATGACGACGCATTGGCGGATCTTCGAAACCCAGAAGATCCACAGCTGCGGCTTCGACTTCATCGTGCCCGATGCCGCCACCTCGTTCCACGACTATGGCGTGCTGTGGCAGCCCGATCGCATCACCTATTTCATCGATCGCAAGCCGGTCGCCGACATCAAGGTGCCCGTCAGCTTCGTCGAACCGATGTACATGATCGTCAACCTGGCGATGGGCGCGAAAAACTTCGTCGGAGTCGGGTTTGTCGCGGCCGACTCGCCCGACAACGTCTCCTTCGAGATCGATCGCATTTCCGCTTTCCAGATCGATCCCTGAGTTTCGAGGTTCATTCGATGGCTTTGAAATTGTCGCGCCGGCATTTTGCAAGGCTTGCCGGCCTTGCCGCGCTCGGCGCATCGCTGCCGGCGCTCGCGACGGAGCAGGACAAGCCGGAGGAGATGCGCTTCGCGCCGGCGCCTTTTCCCAAGGACTTTGTCTGGGGCACCGCGACCTCGTCCTATCAGATCGAGGGCGCGGTCAATGAAGACGGCCGTGGCCCCTCGATCTGGGACACGTTTTCGCACACCGCCGGCAAGATCGGCGACAACAGCAATGGCGACCGCGCCAACGAGCACTATCATCGCTACAAGGAGGATGTGCAGCTCATCAAGGCACTCGGCGTCAAGGCGTATCGCTTCTCGATCGCCTGGCCGCGCGTGTTTCCGCAAGGTAGCGGCGCGCCGAATCCCAAGGGGCTGGATTTCTACAACCGCCTGATCGATGAATTGCTGGGGAACGGCATCGAGCCCTACGCCACGCTTTATCACTGGGATCTGCCGCAGGCGCTGGAAGACCGCGTCGGCGGCTGGCGATCCAGCGAGACCTCAAAGGCCTTCGGCGACTATTCCGGCTATGTCGCGGCGCGCATCAGCGACCGCGTCAAGACCATCTTCACCCTCAACGAGGCCGGACGCTTCCTCAACTTCGGCTATGGCTGGGGCATCGATGCGCCCGGCCTGAAGCTGCCGACCGGCGAGTTGAACCAGGCGCGCCACAATGTCGTGCTCGGCCACGGCCTTGCCGTGCAGGCGATCCGGGCCGCCGCGCGCAAGGGTACCAAGGTCGGTATGGCCGAGAACATCGCGGCCTGCGTGCCCGCCTACGCCACGCCGGAAAACATCCGCGCCACCGAAATGGCGACGCGGGAACTCAACGCCGCGCTGCTCGGCGTGACACTGGAGAGCAAATACACCGACGGCTTTCTGGAATATTCCGGCAAGGACGCGCCGAAGTTCACGGCCGAGGAATTGAAGATCATCGGCTCGAAGACCGACTTCGTCGGCCTCAACATCTACGCGCCGCAGTTCTACATCGCAGCCTCCGACAAGAAGCCGGGTTGGGCCGTGCTGCCGTTCCCCTCCTCCTTCCCGCACATGAATTCGGAGTGGCTGCGCATCGGCCCGGAGGTGATCTACTGGACGCCGAAGATCGCCGCAAAAATCTGGAACATCGACACCATCTATATCAGCGAGAACGGCACCTCGTCCGAAGACAAGCTGCGTGACAACGGCAAGGTGTTTGACCTCGACCGCATCAGTTTCCTGCGCAACTACCTCATGCAATTGCAGCGCGCGACCGCGGAGGGCGTTCCGGTGAAAGGCTATTTCCTGTGGAGCCTGATGGATAATTTCGAGTGGATCTTTGGCTACGAACAACGCTTCGGCGTCTATCACGTCGACTTCCAGACCCAGGCGCGCACGCCGAAACTGAGCGCGGAATTCTACCGGGATGTGGTGGCGAGGAACGCGATCGGGCCGTGAGCCGCGAACATCGTCCTGCGCTGGCGGCAGCGTCTACGACCGCGAGCGCAGCAATTTCTTGCGCAGCGACCGCACGCCCTTTTGGCGCACGAGAATGGCCCGGCGTTTCGACGTGGTGGCGAAGAAAGCAAGCGACACGCCGCCGTCATCGACCCAAGCCGGCTGCTCTTCCGTGTCGTGCTTCAGGCCGCGCAGCACGAAACTGGTGCGCCGCACGGTGCGCCCTGTGACGGCCTGCGCGATCCGCGCCACCTCGGCCGAAAAATGGATATCGATCACCGCCGCCCGGTATTCCGACGTGGCCCAGCCGCGGAGCTCGTCGCAGACGATCTCCCGCACCTCGAACCCGGCAAAGATATCGTCATAAACGCGGGCCCCGACAGCGAAGTTGAGCTTGGCCTGGATCGCGAGTTGGTGGATTTCCGTTGGACGGAAGGTCGTCATGCCGCAAGTGTCCCCAAAAGTATCGCCGTTCTGGTGAGTCGCCGGAGACGCCAAAAGGTTCTGCACGCGGTCAGGCAATCACGGGGAATAACGGGAGCCTCGAACTGACACGTGGCCATGTCTCATTCGGGCTCACAAGGTTATTACCTTGAGCGGCGATGCCGATCTCTTGCCCCAAGGGTATCTTGGACGCAAGCGGAGAGTGCGATGGACGCCATCATCCTGATTGTGACAGCGCTGGCTTCGATGTTTCTCGCCGGCTATCTCGCCTGGGAGCGCGGACGCGGCCAGTCGCACTGGGCATGGACCGCCGCCCTGATCTGCCCGCTTGTCATTCCGCTGCTCTATCTGGCCGATGCGGCGGCGGCCGTTCGTAAACGGCTCGGCGCCGCCAGCGCCAATTAAGGTTCCCGCCACTGCTCAGGCCCGCCGCACCGCGCGGCAAATCCCCTGCTCGAATTCACGGTAGACTTTCAGCGCCGGCCGGTCCGCGAACGGCAGGATCTGCATCATGATGACGCCGGCGACACGCGAGGCCGGATCGATCCAGTAATAGGTGTTGTAGAGCCCGGCCCAGGTCAGGCTGCCGGCCTTGCGGCCGCCGGGCACGGCATCGGCATTGATCATGTGGCCGAGCCCCCAGCGCAGGTGGGTGCCCGGGAAGAAATCGACGTCGTTCGACAGCGCCGGATTGGTCGTCTTCATGACGCCGGCTTCGAGATTGCCGATCTGGTTGACCGCCATCAGCGCCACGGTTTCGGCCTTGAGAATTTTTGCGCCGTCGAGGCTGCCGCCATTGAGCAGCGCCTGCAGCAGCCGCAGATAATCCGGCGCGGTCGAATAGATGCCGCCGCCTCCGGAGAACGAGGTCGGCGTCTCCAGCTTCTCGAACGGCTGCGCCACCAGCTTTCCGTCGGCGCCGCGCCGATGCAGCCGCGCCTGCCGCGCGCGCTGTTTTTCGGTGATGGTGAAGCCGGTGTCGTTCATCCCTAAGGGACCGGTGATGTTGTCGCGGAAATAGCGGTCGATGCCCTGGCCGCTTGCGATCTCGACCATGCGGCTGACCCGGTCGATGCTGCCGCCATAGGCCCATTTCGCGCCGGGCTCGAACGTCAGCGGCATGCGCGGCAGGTCCTTGTCCTTGCTGGCGCGCGCGAGCCGGATGTAGCGCAGCACATTGGCGTCCCACAGCGGATAGGAAAAGCCCGAGGTGTGGGTGAGCAGATTGCGCAGCGTGAGAACTTCGCGCGCCTCGCGCAGCTGCGGCGCACCCTTCTCGTCGAACCCAGTGAGGATGCGCGGCGCTGACAGCATCGGATCGATGTTGGAGGCCGGCTCGTCGAGCCTCAAGCGGCCGCGCTCGACCAGCTGCAGCGCCGCCACCGAGGTCAAGAGTTTCACCATCGAGGCGATGCGGAACACCGTGTCGGTCGACATGCGCGCCTCGGCAGCAGCGCCGCGCGAGCCGATCGCGCCTTCATAAAGCACGGAGTCCGCACTCGCCGCCATCGCCACCACGCCGGGAATCTGGTGGGCGGCCGCGGCTGCGTGCAGCGCTTTGTCGATGTCGTTGCCATGGCTGCGTGGTGGCGCGGCGAGCGCAGGCGCGGCCGGAAGCAGGCTTGCAGATGCAAGCGCTGCGGTTCGCAACAAGGCATCACGGCGGGTGATCGTCATTTGCTTAAGGCAAGCCGTCGGACCGTCGCCGAAAATATCACCAAATCGAGATCAAAGGCGACTGCCGGATCACTCACGGCGGACTTTACCTAGCGGTGAATAGCGCAAGGCCGTTCTCGCGTCCGGTGCGGTCTTGCCTCATCTGGCAGGACAAGCAGACACCCCAGCCCACGTCAGACGAAGGAACCGACATCATGACGATGAACCGACGCGCTTTTTCCGCCGCCCTGCTCGCGGGTGCCGCCGCTTCGCTGCTCTCCAGACCCGGTATGGCTGCCAACGCAACGCCGCCGAAGGCACGCAATGTCGTGCTCGTGCACGGGCTGTTCGCCGACGGCTCGTGCTGGACTGAAGTGATTCCGCGATTGCAGGCGGCGGGACTGAATGTCACTTCCGTGCAAAACCCCTTGACCACGCTGCCCGACGCGGTGGCCGCCGCCGAGCGCGTGCTGGCGCGACAGGACGGGCCGACGGTGCTGGTCGGTCATTCCTTCTCCGGCATGATCGTCACCGAGGCCGGCGTGCATCCGAATGTTTCGGCGCTGGTCTATGTGGCGGCGCGCGCGCCCGATGCGGGCGAGGATTATACTGCGTTGGCCAAGACATTCCCGACGCCGCCGGCAAGCGCGGGAATCGTGTTCGACGGCGACGAGGGGCGTCTTTCCGAGGAAGCGTTCCTGCGCGATTTCGCGGGCGACTTGCCGAAGGAGAAGGCCAAGGTGCTCTATGCCGTGCAGCAGCCGTTCTTCAGGGCCCTGCTCACCGGCAAGACCACGCATGCGGCATGGCGGAGCAAGCCAAGCTACTACGCCGTTTCAACCGAGGACCGCACCATCAATCCGGACCTCGAGCGCTTCATGGCCAAGCGGATGGGCGCCAAAACCATCGAGGTGAAGGCCAGCCACGTCTCGATGATCTCGCAGCCCGAGGAGATCACGCAGCTGATCCTGCAGGCCACGGGACAGCAGGCCTGAAGCAGTCCATCCATGCACGCGGTGCGGCAGGAAGAGGCGTTGCGGCCGCCTCTCCTGCCGGTTGAACAGGCGTTCTAGACCCCAAGCTTCCGCTGCCGGATGCGCTGGCTGCAAATTCGAGCGACTCTAGCCGCCGGACGGCAAGGGTCCTCCGGTGTCGCGCCACGGCCCCGTGACCTTCATCACAGAGAAAACTTGCGAATATCATAGGGTTAGGTAGTTTCGATGCGCCATTGAGGGCTGAGGGGATCATGACGCGCACGTTTCGCCGGACGATATGCTTGTTCCTGCTGCTGATGGGATGGTGCCTCGGCACGGGCTGCGCCTTCGCAGAGAAGCGGGTGGCGCTCATCATTGGCAATTCGAACTACGAGAAGGCGGCGCGGCTTCCCAATCCAGCCAACGACGCTGCGCTGATTGCCGAAACATTCAAGTCTGCTGGTTTCGACAATGTCGAACTGCGTCGCGACCTGAAGGTGGGCGACATGCGCCGCGCGCTGCGGGACTTCATGGACAAGTCGCGCGAAGCAGACGTGGCGGTGGTCTACTACGCCGGTCACGGCATCGAGGTCGATGGCACCAATTATCTTGTGCCGGTTGATGCGGTGCTGGAACGCGATGTGGACGTTTACGATGAGGCACTCACCCTCGAACGGGTCCTGGTCTCTGTAGAACCCGCCAGGCAGCTAAGGCTGGTGATCCTTGATGCCTGCCGGGACAATCCTTTTACCCGCTCGATGAAGCGCACCATGGCTTCTCGGGCGATTGGTCGAGGGCTTGCCAAGATTGAGCCGACAAGCCCGAACACGCTGATCGCGTATGCTTCCAAGGCTGGTTCGACCGCTTCTGATGGTGACGGCAAGAACAGTCCGTTCACCACGGCCCTCGTCAAGCACGTCACGAAACCCGGCCTCGATCTTCGGAAGGCCTTTGGCTATGTGCGCGACGACGTTCTGAAATCCACAGGCAACCGTCAGGAACCCTACGTCTATGGTTCGCTCGGAGGGGATGACGTGCCGCTGGTGCCGGCGAAGCCCGTGGCGACCGTGCCTCAGGCCGATCCCAATGCCGCTGTCCGAAAGGACTATGAACTCGCGCTGCAACTCGGCACGCGAGACGGCTGGGAAGCATTTATCCGCTCGTATCCCGATGGGTTCTATGGTGACTTGGCAAAGGGCCAGCTCAGGAAGGTATCGGCTGAAGAAGCGCGCGCGGCCACTGCCGAGAAGGCGAGACAAGCCGAGCAGGAGAAGGCGCGCCTGGTGGCTGAGGGCGCGAAGCAAGCCGAACTCGCCAAGGCCGCTGCGGCTGCAAAGGCTGCTGAGGAGGCCCGTATAGCTGCTGAGAAGGCCAAGGCCATCGAACAGGAGAGAGCGGCTTCGGCGGAACGTGCTCGCTTGGCAGAACAAGAGAAGGCTCGCATCGCGGCGGAAAAGAAGAAGCAAGAAGATCAGGAGAAAGCTGCTGCTGCGGAGCAAGCGCGACTGGCCGCCGAGAAGGCTGCTGCGGAAAAGAAGGAACAACTCGCGGCCCTCGCGCCAAGGGCTGACAAACCGGAGCAGCCAGCAGCAGACCTACCCCGAGAGCTACAGGCCGAACTGCGGCGAGTGGGCTGCATCGCTGGTATGGTGGATGGCAACTGGAACACTGCATCTCAGAAGGCGCTCGACCTGTTCAACAAGCACTCAGGCATGAAGTTCGACGTGAAAACCGCGAGCGTTGACGCGCTCGAAGCGGTCAAGAGCAAGCCAGGCCGCATCTGTCCATTGATATGCGAGACCGGCTATCGGGGCGATGGCGACCGCTGTGTTAAGATCACCTGCCGCGCCGGGTATGAGCTGGGTGACGAAGGCAGTTGCGAGAAGGTCGCGGTGAAGAAGCCCAGGGTCAAGCGAGACAAACCTGGTGTGCTTGACACCAGGTTAGCGCCTCCCGTGCGCGACCGCGACGCTAAATCTAACCCGCAAACCGAGCCCTCATACAAAGCCGATTGCCGTAATGCAGCCGCCATGATGTCGGGAAAGTATTGCGTGAACTAACTGCACGCAGCCAGCGCGCGGAAGGCCGCAGGCGTCCGGGCAGATGATTTGCGGACAGGGAGGTTGCAGACCGGTACAGAAGGGTTGCCGATTGGAAGCATTTCAGTACTCTGGCGCAGCTCCGTCGGCCAGCAACAATCTAAGAGAGGTCTGCAACTGATATGGCGTGTAAAGCGCTGTAGAGCCTCAGGTGGGCCACTGCTGTTTTTCGTCCATTTCGCCGCTCTCTCAACGCACGCGCACGCGAGGCCTACAAATCTCTCCAGCGCCACATGCGCAACCAGCTTTTGCTTGGCTGATGCGGCGTCCCTCGTCTAAAACGGCGGCATGTCTGAAATTTCGACCTATGACGGGCAGCCGCTGCCATTCGAGCAACTGGCAAAGGCGATTGCGGAACGCCGGTCGATCTATGGCCGCGCCAGCGGGCTTGCGATCGATCGCGCCGAGCGCGGCGAGGCGTGGTCCCGCCTGCCCTACCAATCCGTGTTCGTGGGCGACGTCGAGTCGGGCGTGATCCACGGCGGCGTGGTTACCGCCATGCTCGACGAAAGCTGCGGCATGGCCGTGCAGCTCGCGCTCGACGGCAGCCGCGCCGTCGCGACGCTTGATTTGCGAATCGATTACCAGAAGCCGGCCAAACCCGGCCTCGACATCAAGGCGCATTCGGTCTGCTATCGCGTCACCCGCTCCATCGCCTTCGTGCGCTCAACCGCCTATCAGGAGGCCGAGGACGATCCGGTCGCCACCGCCGCCGCGTGCTTTATGGTCGGCGCCAACCGCACCAATATGTTGCGGGACAGGGAGGCGCTCGAGGTGCCGGTGCTGGATGCGCCTGCGGACGATTCCGGCCTGTTTGCGGGCAGCCCGTTTGCGCGCTGCCTCGGCATCCGCGTTGCCGAAGACGGCGTGCTGCACATGCCGTTCTCGCCAAAAATCATCGGCAATCCGATCCTGCCCGCGATCCATGGCGGCATCACCGGCGCCTTCCTGGAGACGACGGCGGCCGTCGGCGTGGCGCGCGAGCTCGGCATTTCGAGGCCGCCCAAGCCGATCGGGCTGACCGTCAACTATCTGCGCTCAGGGCGCGCGCTGGACAGTTTTGCCAATGCTTCGATTGTCCGGCAGGGCCAGCGCATCGTGGCGTTCCAGGCGCAGGCCTGGCAGGACGATGCGACAAAGCCGATCGCGACGGCGTTCGGGCATTTCAAGCTGCGGCAAGCGGCGGATTGAGTCGTCCCGCTCACTTCATCCGGAGTCGACGCACGCCTGCATGATGCCGTCGATCTCGGCGCTGGTGAGAACCCCAAGCTCGGCGATGAATACGATCCGTGTCCGCGGCGTGCCGGCCACAAGCGGCCCGCCCGGCGCCAGCGTCGCGCGCCCGCCGGCGAGCTGAAACACCATCAGCCGCCCGGGCTGCTCCACCGTCTCGAACAACCCTTTTGCACGGGCGAGTTTTGGCGCCAGCCGGCCGATTGCCTGCTGCAAGCGTGGCAGCGACACCGGCCGGACCGAGGTCCAGCTCAACGTCTCGAAGCGGTCGGCCGCCGGTCGTCGCGGCGCGACCTCGCGCGGTGCATGCTCCACGTCCACGGGAAACAGCAACGCAGCCGGAACTTCACCATGCAAGGCATCCACCATCACGGCCGCCGGGCGCAGCGCGCGAACGGCCTCGCGCAGTTGCGCGCGGCTTGCCTCGTCCGCCAGGTCTACCTTGCTGAGCGCCACCACGTCGGCCGCCCGCAATTGAGAACGCAACAGCGCATCATCCTTCAGCGCCGTTGCCGTTGTCGTTGCGTCGAGCAAGCACAGCACCGTTTCCAGCGGCGCCTCCTGCCAGATCACGGGATCCATCAGGTTGCGCACGATGTCGGCGGGATCGGCGATACCGCTGGTTTCGATCACGACGAACTCGGGTTTTGGATCGCGCCGCAACAGCGCGGCGAGCGTGCGCAGCAGATCGCCTTCCAGCGTGCAGCAGATGCAGCCGTTGGCGAGGCTCACCACGCCATCACTGGCGCCCGCAATCAGCTCCGTATCGATATTGATGGCGCCGAAATCGTTGACCACGGCGGCGATGCGCCGGCCCTCCGCATGCGCCAGCAGGTGGTTGACGACGGTGGTCTTGCCCGCGCCGAGAAAGCCGGTCACGAGCAGAACCGGGACCGGCACCATCAGCTCGCCACAACGGGCCGGCGTACCGGCCGCCCGGGCCGCGCCGCCACATCCAGAACGCCGTCTGATATCAGCGGAGCGCCGCTGACGATCAGATGCCGCACGCCCTCAGACGGGCGGTTCATCGCCGAAAACGTCGCCCGATCGGTCAGGGTTTCGTAATCGAACACGACGATGTCGGCATCCGCGCCCGCCAGCAGCCTTCCCTTGCTGCGCATCGCGGGCGTGCTCGCAGACAGAATTTCCGCCGGGATCAACGCGCACTTCCGCACGCCCTCCATGAGCGACAGCGCCCGGCGCTCGCGCACCCATTCGCGGATGAATTTTGCAAAACAGCCCGCCGAGCGCGGATGCGAGGTGGCATCATCAGGCAGCGGCCAGGCATCGCCGGTGTAGGGTTTGTTGTCCGACCGCGTCCAGGGCATCGCGTCGGAGGCGATGGCGCCGCCGGGATAGAGCACCGACATGTCGAGGAGATCGCGATGGTGCGCATTGTTTTCGGTATCGAGGATATGCCACAGCACCAGCGTGGAGGGCTCCTCCTTCTGCGCCGCCAGCAATTCCTCGCGATCGCGGAAGCGACGCCCGTCGGTCACGCGCTGCACGGAATCGTAGCCAAGGCCGTTGCGCTCCTCGAACTTGGGATCGCTGAAGAAGGACGCCGCCAGCACCGTCGAGCCGGTGCCGTAGGGATAGGCCTCCACCGTGATCGGCAGGCCCTGTGCCTGCGCTTTCGCAATCAGCGCTGCGCAGCGCTCGATGTCGGTCTTGCTGGACGAGTTGAAGTGACAGATGTGCATGTGCGCGCCGGTGGCGCCGGCATAGCCGATCAGGCGGACATAGGCCTCGGCCGCACTCTTCGGGTCGATGCGGGCCATGTAGGCGACATGGGTGAAGGTCGGGACGTGATGCGCGGCCGCGAGCTGGCACACCGCGGTCAGCTCCTGCACGCCGGCGCCCGGCGCATAAGCGTTGAGGATGCCGATGCCGATGCCGCCCTCGTTCAGCCCGTTGGCAAGGCGATCGAGGATGCCGGCCACCTCGGTGTCATCAGCCACGTTCTCGACCCAGCGCCGATCGCGCATGGCATTGCCGAACGCCTCCAGCGAACTCTCCGCGTTGGAGCCGGTCATCGCGCCGATGCGCGCAAACGCCCAGTTGGCGGCCGCGCCGTAATTCAGCACGCGCCCCTTGTCGGCTTGCCGCTTGTACCAGGAAGCCACCGGCAAGACGCCCGCCTCGAGGTCGAGCGTCGTCGTCACCCCGTCGAACGCCTGCATGCGGTCGGCCGGGATCGACTGGCCATGCGCGTGCAGATCGATGAAACCCGGCGCGACCACGAGCCCGCTCGCATCGATCACCCGCTCGGCGCCGCCGAGGGCGGTGCCGACGGCGGCGATGCGGCCGTCGATGAGCGCGACATCGCCGATCGCGTCCATCCCGCTTGCCGGATCGACCACCCGGCCGCCGCTGATCACCATGCCGCTCATGTCGCGCTCCGCAATCGCCTGCCCTCCAATAGAGGCAGATTTTGAGAGCGACAACCACCTGCCCATGCTGAGTTATCATGCGCATCGCCTGGACGTACCAAGCTCCGGTGCCGCGGTATCGAAGAACTTGCACCGCATGGTTGCGGCGCAGCATGCAAAATGAGACTGCCGGTCAAGCTTCACGGCGTGGGGATGTCCGCAGCCGGTGCGCCATCGGTTAGCTTCCCGGCGACGTCAAGCAGAAGCGCGCAAGCTTTGCGACGGAACCAGGGAGGAGGCAATGTTGAAAGGCAGTTTAGGACTGATTGCGTTGAGCAGCCTATTGCTGTCGGGGGCAGCAACGGCTCAGGAAAAGATCAAGGTCGGTGTCACCGCGACGCTGGAGGGCACCTACACGGTGCTCGGCGAAGACGGCATCCGCGGTCACCAGACGGCGCTCAACGTGCTCGGCAAGAAGGTCGGCGACAAGGAACTCGAATTCATCATCGCCTCCACCGATGCAACGCCGGACTCCGCGGTTCGCGCCGTGCGCAAGCTCATCGAGCAGGACAAGGTGCAGATCCTGCTGTCGCCGCTGTCAGGCGATGAAGGCATCGCGGTCAAGAATTTCGCCAAGACACATCCGGAACTGACCTTCATCAACGCTGCTTCGGGCGCGCAGGAGACGACCTATGTCGATCCGTCGCCGAACTTCTTCCGCTACAATATGGACGGCGCGCAATGGCAGGTCGGGCTCGGCAAATACGCCTATGAAACCAAGAATTATCGCAAGATCGCGACCATCGGCGAGGACTACTCCTTCATCTACACGCAAGTGTTTGGTCTGGTGCTCGAGTTCTGCGGCGCCGGCGGACAGGTGACAAACCGGCAATGGGTGCCGCTAGGTACGAAAGACTTTGCCTCCGTGATCGCAGCACTGCCTGACGATGTCGATGCGATCTATCTCGGCCTCGGCGGCGCCGACGCCGTCAATTTCCTGAACCAGTACCAGCAGGCCGGCGGCAAGGCGCATCTGATGGGCGGTTCCATCATGGTCGACCAGACCATTCTGTCGGCCAAGGGTAACGCCAAGAATGCCCTGCTCGGCACCATCGCCGCCAGCGGCCAGGCCGATACCTGGGAGGACCCGGGTTGGCAGAAGTTCGTGAAGGACTACCAGGACGCATTCCCGCCAAACAAGCGCTTTCCCAGCCCCTCCTTGCTCGCCACCAACTATTACGGCTCGACCATGGCGCTCATCCTCGCGCTGCGTCAGGTCAATGGCGACCTCTCCAACAATCAGGCCAAGTACAAGGAAGCGCTGGCAAAAATCGAGCTTGATGCGCCCAACGGCAAGATCAGGCTCGATGCCAACCGGCAGGCGATCGGAACCAATTTCGTGACAGAGGTGGTGGACGACGGCAAAGGCGCGCTGTTCAGCAAGGTCGTGAAGGTCATTCCGAACGTGAACCAGACCCTCGGCTACGATCCGGCGGTGTTTTCCAAGATCGGATTGCCGAGCCGCACCGTCCCGGAATGCAAGAAGTACTGACGTATTTTTGTCGATGCGAGCCGGCCGTCGGCCGGCAAGCGCGGTTGCAGCAGGAGAACTTCTCGCCCTTGTATTCTTCTTCCGGATGTTGAAGGCTGGTTGAAAGATCCAGCGGGAGGGAAGGCATGAGCAAAGCGCTTGCCGTCTTTCACGGCCGGTTCGGTCGCGCGACGGTTTATCAGCTGAACCGTCCCTTCAACGTGCACGCGCACCGCGAGGGACACCTGATCTTCCATGTCGGCGGCACGCCAGCGCAGATCGACGTGTGCGATCGGCGCTGGCAGCTGATCGGCGACTCCGTCGTCGCGGTCAATCCGTGGGAACCGCACAATTTCCTGCCGAGAGACACGGAAAATGGCGGGATTTTCTTTGTGCTCTACGTCAATCACGAATGGTTTGCGCCACAGACCGCCGGCGCCCAAAACCTTCGCTTCGGCAAAACCAATTTCAAGCGCACCGATGCGCTCGAGAAGCACATCCGCCGCACCGCGGCGCTGGTCTGCGGCGCGCCTTCGCTTAGGAACCTCGATTGCGAACTCAGGCAGTTGATCGACAGCTGCTATGAGGAAAGCTGGCAGCCGTCGGAGACAACCCAGCAGGCACGTGCCGCCGCGGGGATCACCGATTTCCGCGTCCGCAAGTCCATCAAGCTGATGTCCGAAAGCCCGGGCGCGGAGATCGAACTGGACTCGATCGCCCGCGCCTCCGGCCTGTCGCGGCCGCATTTCTACCGGCTGTTCCGCACCCAGACCGGCGTCACCCCTCACCTCTATATGAACACACTGATCATGGAGCAGGCGCTCGACGCGCTGGTCGCCACGGAAACGCCGATTGCCGATATCAGCTGCGATCTCGGCTTCTCCTCGCAGAGCGGATTCACCCGCTTCTTTGCCGCCAATGTCGGGATGGCGCCGACCGATTACCGCCGCGCGGCCAAGGTGTTGCACCCCTGACGGGGGTCCTCGGCAAGCGATAAAAGAT
>Ga0081539_10001952_pt1 | contig 31511 bp, 31 predicted proteins | sample TabmetS4T2R2_FD_71023 | JGI IMG/M metagenome (GOLD analysis project Ga0081539, IMG submission 71023) | Tabebuia heterophylla rhizosphere microbial communities from the University of Puerto Rico - S4T2R2 | ecosystem: Host-associated > Plants > Roots > Rhizosphere ... | reverse complement strand
TTCGAATGCCGCGACGAGCGTCGCTCCGGCTGACGGCAAACAACTCTGGTCGCACGCGTGGCCGGTGAACACGATCGTGCAACCGGCGCTCACGCCCGACGGCGACGTGCTGATCACGAGTCAGGAAAACGGCGCGCGCCGGCTCGCGGTCGCGCATAACGGAAGTGCGTGGAGCGTCACTGAACGTTGGACCTCAAACGGGCTCAAGCCGTACTTCAACGACTTCGTGATCCATAAAGGCTACGCGTTTGGTTTCGATGGGCGCATTCTTTCCTGCATCGATCTGAAAGACGGGCAGCGCAAGTGGAAGGGCGGGCGCTACGGTAACGGTCAGTTAGTGCTCTTGCCGGATCAGGATCTGCTGCTGGTGCTTTCGGAAGAAGGCGAGCTCGCGCTGGTCCCGGCGACGCCGGATCAGTTCACGGAGATTGCAAAGCTGCCGGCGATCGAGGGCAAGACGTGGAACCATCCGGTGCTCGTCGGCGACACGCTGCTGGTGCGCAACAGCGAACAGATGGCCGCATTCCGCTTGCCGTTGCAGTAAGTTGCCACGGATTACACGGACGAACACAGCCAGATTACGTCCGTGTGTTCCGTGTTTATCCGTGGTCCTTGGTTCTTAGACGCAGGGCATTTCCGATTACTGAGACCGAACTGAAGCTCATCGCGGCGGCCGCAATCATCGGACTGAGCAACAACCCGAAAACCGGATACAGCACGCCCGCGGCGATCGGCACGCCGAGCGAGTTGTAAACGAAAGCAAAGAACAGGTTCTCTTTGATGTTCTTCATCGTCGCGCGACTCAAACGAATCGCGCGCACGATGCCGCGCAAGTCGCCTTTGACGAGCGTCACGCCCGCGCTTTCCATCGCTACATCAGTGCCGGTGCCCATCGCGATGCCCGCGTCGGCTTGCGCGAGTGCGGGCGCATCGTTGATGCCGTCACCCGCCATCGCCACCTTTCGCCCTTCGTGCTGCAGACGCTTCACCACCTCAGCCTTTGCCGCAGGCAGCACTTCGGCAACCACGTCGTCGATTTGCAAACGCCGCGCAACAGCTTCGGCGGTCGTGCGACTGTCGCCGGTGAGCATGACGATCCTGATGCCGTGCTCGTGCAGTTGCCGGATCGCTTCCGGCGTACTTTGTTTGATCGGATCGGCCACACCGAGAATTCCCGCAGCCTTGCCGTCAACGACGACGAACATCACCGTCTGACCCTCGGCTCGCTGTTCTTCAGCGTGCGCTGCCAGGTCGTCCGCAGTCGCGCCGAGTTCTTCGAGCAGCGCGCGATTGCCGAGCGCGACGGCGCGGCCGTTGACGATTCCCTTCACTCCCTTGCCCGTCAACGATTCAAACGACTCTGCTTTCGCCAACGCGATGCCACGCTCCTCAGCGCCCGCAACGATAGCAGCCGCGAGCGGATGTTCGCTGCCGCGTTCGAGACTCGCAGCAAGTAAGAGCAAGTCCTTTTCCTCAAAACCTGTCCCGGGCGCGATCGTCACCAGCTTCGGTTTTCCTTCGGTCAACGTTCCGGTCTTGTCGACGACCAACGTGTCGATCTCGCGCAGCACCTCGATTGCTTCGGCATTTCTAAACAGAATGCCGCCGTGCGCGCCTTTGCCGGTCGCGACCATGATCGACATCGGCGTCGCGAGTCCGAGCGCACAGGGACACGCGATGATGAGCACTGCGACCGCGTTGATGATCGCGTAAGCCATGCGCGGCTCGGGACCGATCGTGGCCCAGACAAAGAACGTGACGATCGCGATTAGGATCACGGCCGGCACGAAGTAACTCGCAACCACGTCAACGAGTTTCTGAATCGGCGCCCGGCTGCGTTGCGCTTCGGCCACCAACTGCACGATCTGCGACAACAGCGTCTCGGAACCAACGCGCTCCGCGCGCATCACGAGCGAACCCGTTCCATTCACGGTCGCGCCGATCACGCGATCGCCCGCGTGCTTCTCCACCGGAATCGGTTCGCCCGTCACCATCGACTCATCGACCGCGCTGTTTCCTTCCAACACCACGCCATCGACGGGAACCTTCTCGCCCGGACGCACACGCAACACGTCGCTTTTCATTACGTGATCCAGCGGCACGTCGTGCTCGGTTCCATCAGCCGCAACCCGTCGCGCCGTCTTCGGCGCGAGACCGAGCAGCGCACGCAATGCTGCACTCGTCGAGCTGCGCGCTTTGAGTTCCAGGACCTGACCCAACAACACGAGCGTCGTGATCACCGCGGCGGCCTCGAAATAAACCGGCACGTTGCCGAGATGATCGCGAAAGGACGCGGGAAAGATCTGCGGCGTGAGGGTCGCGAAGAGGCTGTAGACAAACGCGACCGCGACGCCCAGTCCGATCAGCGTGAACATGTTGAGGCTGAGATTGACGACCGAGAACCAGGCGCGCACGAAGAATGGCCAGCCGCCCCAAAGCACGACGGGCGTCGCGAGCACGAGCGAGATCCAGTTGATGTACTGCGGCCCGATGGCGGTTCGCACCGGATCGCCCGGAAGCATTTCGCTCATGCTCAGCAGGAGCAGAGGAAGCGAAAGAGCGACGCTCACCCAGAAGCGTCGCTTCATGTCGATCAGTTCCGAGTTGTCCTCTTCGAGTGTCGCGGTGCGCGGCTCGAGCGCCATGCCGCAGATCGGACAGAAGCCCGGCGCATCGCGAATGATCTCGGGATGCATCGGACACGTGTACTCGACTTTTTCCTTCGATCCTGCCTTGTCTTTTGATCGAGCCTTGTCTTTCGACTCTGACTCGGCAATCCCCTCTTTTTTCGGTCGCGTAAGCTGAACCGTCGTGAAGCTCGGTTTGTTCAAAAACGTTTCCGGAGCTTCACGAAACTTATGCAAACAGTGCGAGCTACAAAAATAGTAAGTCTCGCCTTTGTGTTCATACTGGCCCGCCGCGGTTTGCGGGTCGACGGTCATGCCACAAACGGGATCGATTTTCGTCACGCTTCTGACGTTAGCATATTTGACAAGCTGAGTCGTTGGGTGTGACGCTTGCGATGAATGGAGGAACCGAAATGAAAGTGCACTGGTTGAAAGATGCCGACGCGGCGCTCGCGGAGGCCAAGACGAGTAAGAAACCGCTGCTGGTTGATTTTAGCGCCGCGCCCGCCTGAGGCGGCTGCGTTCGGCTGGAAGCCGAATCCTACAGCGACGACGCCACCGCTTCATTCATTGACGAAAATTTCGTCCCGCTCGAAGCGCACATCAAAGAATATCCCGCTTACTTCCACCGTTTCGACGTGAATTGGACGCCGAGCGTGGTGATACTCGATCCAAATGGCAAGGAACGCTATCGCATCGAGGGTTATCTGCCGAACGACGAATTTCGCGCGCAACTGGAACTCGGTTTAGCACGCGTTGCGTTCATGAGTAAGCACTTCGCTGACGCGGAACGCCGCTACACCGAGGTGCTCGATCGTTACGGCAACACCAAATCAGCAGCCGAAGCGCTTTACTGGAAAGGTGTCAGCCATTACAAGGCGACGAACGATCACACGATACTCGGCGAGCTTCCGGGACTGTATCGGGAGCGGTATCCGGACAGTGTCTGGTCGATCAAGACCGCGGCCTGGGAGCACTGATCGTTGCTTTCGGGAGCACCGATCGTTTCTTCTGGGAGCACCGATCGTTCTTCTGCGAGCACCGATCGTTTCTGCTGCGAGCACTGATCGTTTGTTCTGGCGAGCACTGATGGTTTCTTTCGGCGAGCACTGATGGTTTCTTTCGGCGAGCACTGATCTTTTCTTTCGGCTGAGAACACAATGGCCCAACGAATGCCCGCAATCTTCTTCGGGCACGGCAATCCGTTGAACGCGCTCCAGCAGAACGCCTGGACGCGCGGCTGGACGCGGATCGGCAACTCCATCGTTCCGCGTCCGCGGGCGATCGTTTGTGTCTCGGCGCATTGGTATTTACCCGCGACGCTCGTGACCGCGATGACTCAGCCGCGAACCATTCACGATTTTGGCGGGTTTCCGCGTGAGTTGTACCAGGTGCAGTATCGCGCGCCCGGCGCGCCTGAATTGGCTGAGCGGATACAAGAACTGTTAGCACCTTTGCCGGTTGAGCTGGACCACAGGTGGGGACTCGATCACGGCACGTGGTCGGTGCTGGTGCATGTTTATCCGAAAGCTGACGTGCCGGTAGTTCAGTTGAGCATCGACGAAACGCAGCCTGCGTCGTTTCACTTCGAACTCGGAAAGCGTTTGGCGCCTTTGCGTGATGAAGAGATTCTGATCATGGGCAGCGGCAATCTCGTTCACAACCTGCACGCGTACGCCTGGGGACGCCACACGCCCGAACCGTACGACTGGGCGGTGCGGTTTGAAGAAGCAGCGCGGGCGTTGCTGGTGACGGGTAATTTCGAACCGCTCATCGAATATGAAACTCTGGGGCGCGACGCCGTCTTATCGATTCCCACCCCGGATCACTACTTACCGTTGCTCTACGTGCTCGGAGCCCACCGCGACGACGACGTCATCAGTTTTCCCGTGACCGGCGTGGATGGTGGTTCGGTGTCGATGCTGACCGTGCAGGTTGGCTAGGCTTAAATGTCTACATCGCTTTCACGAGGTAAACATCCCACGCCCATCGCCCTAATTGCTGCCCTTGGGAATTCTTGATCTTCGCGCGGAAACTGAACTGATTACCATTGCTATCAGTTTTCTTCGCAGTTTTGTAATCAAGCTCGAAGGTGGCTACGTTAAGCGAAGGTAGCGTGTGCAGACAGTCGGATTGGAATTAACTGTGCAATTATTAGTTCCGAGTGCCGGCCCAAATGTCGGGGCTTGTGCCACCCAGGTACTTCCACAATTTGCGATGATGCTGATGGCGACGGCGAGACAAAAAAGAAAGGTCGCACAGGCAACGGCGAGTTTTCGTTTCATTGCCGACCTCCGTTCGGTTTTTCAGCAAGTTGTTTCTGCTGGGAGTGCGTTCGCCTCGCCTTAATACCTTCCAACGAGCCTTTATCTCCTTCCTCCTTTCCGTCGCTAAAAATTGCGGCCGCCAGACGCACTGTTCCGCCTTCCAAAATTGACCCTAAATTCCACTCAAAAGTTTTGAGACTCTGAGGTGGGATAATCACGAGTGGATTATCTGCGTCCCGTAATCCATCCATTGCTATGCCGCCTGTCGTTGAGCCTGCCCCTGAAAGGAAGTCTAGTGCCATCACAGCTTCGTTACGATGGTTTATTACCTCGATAACCAGAGCAGCTTGGGGTGTTCCCTGGTTTATCAAGGTGACGCCAGATATTTCCAAGCCTTTGATTTTCGAGATCACCTCCAACGGAGCCGTTACTTTAGCGGCCTCATAGACCCCCCTCGATTGGTTAGGTGTTCTTTGAGATTTTGAGGTTCGGGTAACGGCGACAACTATTGCAGTCGCGAGGATCATAGCCGCCATCACGAATAGAGCGGCCCTGCGGAGTTTTGAGGTTTTCATGAGTGATATCTCCCGTGTTTGAGGATAGAGGTAACGACATCTTAAGTGTCCTGGTTGCGAGGCAGATTTACGGGACGCCAAACCGTCGCTCGTGCCGATTTCGGGAGGAGGGTAAAGCAGCGCGACTATATAGTGGGCCATGCTGTGAGTCAATCTTTTTCGGACAAAAGCGGCAGGCCTTCTACGAGTGGTGGGAATGTGAGTAGTTCTTCTTTCTTCACGCCCCAGGTGGTGAACATGTGACCGAGCAGTTTTGGATCGGCGTGCGCGCGGCTGAATTGGATCAGGGCTTTCGTCGCGTCGACGTTCCTCCAACCGGCCGGCAGCACGCGAAAGCCTTTTTCAATGAACATCGCAATCGAGGGATAACTCTCGCGCAGTTCGTAATGCCACGGGCAGATGATGACGTCTTTCGGGATCGCATCGACAGCCGCTGGGGTGCCGTTGATGGATGCTTCCCACTCGCCGAGATCGTATTTCTTGCCGTCGATCAGACGGTCGCCCCACATCAACATTTCGATCTTTCGTTTGCGCACGAGATGTTCGTGCAGTTCGTTGACGGCTTTCGCAAACAGCTTCGCCGGATCCTGGCCCTTTGTTATTGGTGATTGTTCGGAGCCGAGTAGAAACACCTCGTCCATGCCGACGTGCAGCGCGTCGGCGCGAAACGCGTCGATGATCTCGTCCATTAACTGAAAGACAACGCGCCATACTTCGGGATTCAGTGGATCCCATTCGCGGCAGTAGATGCCTTCGTTGTTTGGAAAGGCGCCCGGGGTGAGATCGAATTTCGGATAGACGGTGAGCAGGGGAAATGTTTCTGCTTTCCACGATTGATGACCGAGCGATTGAAACTCCGGAATGAGCCGGATGTTGTTTTGCCTGCAGGCCGCCGCAAAGCTGCGCGCGGCTTCGCGCGTGATCGGGTTCGCACCGCGTCTTAATTCCGGATGCGACTTAAACGCGAAGTTGTAATCAACCTCGAGGATGACGACGTTGATTCCCTGCTTCGCCAGCGCGGGAAGGTTTTGCGCCAGCGCCGCAAGATCCGCATCCGTGTCGTAGTTGAGCAAATGAATCGCCCGCCACGGTTGCTGCGGCTTTAGTTTGGCAGACACTATCACCGGCGCCGCCAGAACGCAGAGCAGCACGAAGAAAACGCGGTGAAAGCAATCGCGAAGGTTCATCTTTATCGTCACTTCTTCTGCGCTAAGAACCTGAGGAACCATTCGCCCCAACCATCATCAACGGCCTCGTCCGAAATAATTTTTACGTCGTAGCCGCGGTCCGCAAAGAACCCGAACAAGTCTTCGCGATCGAAGTGATAAGCAAACTGATTGATCGCTGTATTGAAGGAGTTGCCGATAACTATTCGCTTCACGCGATACTTCTTGCCCTCGTATTCGAGTGTTTCGTTTGTGTAGTGGAGGGCCATCGGCGGCTTAACGCTCTGCGCGGCGTTCGTTGTGTAACCACCGAGGAAGATGTTATCCGACAGCGACATCAGGTTCTCGAGAAAAAGAAAAGGCGCGAAGCTGTGGTAATAAACGCCGTGAGCAAACGCCAGATCGAAGCGACCATATTTCTCGGCGTCAGCATTGTGAAAGTCGTCCATTACGAGCGAAACATTCTGCCAGCCAAAACAGTAGCGAGCGATCATCGACTTTATGATACTCACCGCGCGCGCCTCGATGCCGAGCACGCTTTTCACACCCAGATGAACCAACCCCGCGGTCTGAGCGCCTTCCATTGGCCCAAACTCGATTACGGTTTTCCCCGAAAGCGGAAAGGCTTCGTTCAGTTCGGCCAGCGGCCCGAAGAACTCTTCGCCAAGATACAGCGGCACAATGTCTGCAAAACTGTCGACGGAGTATTCGAGTAACGACTGCCCTTGCTGGAGCGTTGTAAACGGAAGCACCAACTCCTGGATGCCGATGACGCGATCGCCAAACTGCTGTTTGAGTTGTTTAAGGGCTCGCCAATGCTGCTCGTTTTGCGGCAGCTTGCAGATGATGATGTGCGCGTCTGGCGGAATTGCAGCCGGGTCTATTCGAGTTTGCCAATCCCAGTTGATTCCGCGAACCTCTCGACCAGCGTGAGTAAAACCTGAAGTAAGAAATTCGACTTGCGCCGGACTTCCCAACACAACCAACGGCCCGGGTGACGATTGCAGTCGCAGCGGAATCATGTGCTGAAACAGTGGTTGATTCCAGATCTTCGGCACCACGAGGCTGCCGTCCTCCATCTCGAATTCTTCTTTTTCCGGGTTCTTCCGGCGGACTTCGAGTCCCATCAAACCAAACGATCTCTTGATTGCAGTTTTAGCAATGGCCTTCATTAAATGTGTTCCTTAGAGAAAGAAGGATGTAAACGCGGCGGCAGCATCTTAGCAAAAGAGGGTGCTTAAAAAAGTAGCGCGTTGTGGGAGTCGAGGAGATTACGAAGACGAAGAAACACGCGATTCTTTTCTGCCTTGGGATTAGCTGAAAGTGAATAGATTTACCAGCGGCGAGCTGCTTGGACAGCTCTCTTGAATTTAGCTTCTCTGTCAGACCATGCGATCAGACTTATAACGAATCCAGCGCCCAGGTAATAGATGACGTTGGGCAAGGATACATAGTGAACGCCATAAAAAAGATTCTCGTAAAGGTCAGTTATTCCGACGATCGCGAAGCCATAGTAGATCGAGGTGCGAATTAGGAATCGCCCTTTCCCTTTCTTTCTGATCTGCTCCCACTGTTGCAGTTCGCGTAGCTCTCTACGCGAGCGCCAGGCCCGAATTGGTTGCAAGTATTTAATCATCGGTCAGACAGCCTTCATTGCACTAATTCTCTGCGGCAGAATCCGCAAATCGTGGCTTCCACCGGGACCGAATAGGCGCAGAAGACACATTTCTTCATACGCCGTTCCTTGCGTTTGTCGAGAAAACGAATCAAAACCAGTGTTCCCACAATCGGCACTCCAATAATGAGCAGAAAAACTATCGCTATAACAATGGTTTCCCACAAGCCAATCCCGATGGCAATTATAAGGTGAAAAGTATCGAGGCTCGCTGAGGTTATCTGCATGAGTATCGCGGCTTCGGAGCGAGAATTGAGCGACTGCGAGAGTGATATTAGTGCGCGCGCGTTTGTCTTTGCAAGGACTGTTAGTACAACCTTCGTAACTGCAAATAGCTAACGCGAAATTTTATTTGCCTGAGACCAGATGTTACTTGTTTTGGACCAGAGAATATTTGGTTGGGACCAGGTAATACTTGTTTGGAACCAGAGAATGCTTATTTGGGACCAAGTAATACTTACTTGGGACTGGCAAATGATTGAGTAGCCGCGCGCAATGCTTGTCTTCCGATCCGCGATGTTTGTCAGCCGGCAAACTGTAAGTACATCAGACTCCGCATAACGAGCCGCCGCGAAGCTGAATGCATGATCTCCTAGGGTGAATGTGCAGTTGCAGCCACTGTACATATTGCGCGCGCCGCGTAGATAAAACCTGGCTCCGGATAAGTATGATCTGCCGACTTTCAAGCATCACGAGTCTCGCTCAACGCGCAATTCATTCCCGAACAAGTCATTCTCCTGTATGTTCAGCGAAATTCAACGGGGAGACGATCTAGAATCAAACTGAACTTAAGAACCTCCACCGTCAGCGGAAGGACGTCTACTCACCTATTCGTGCCAACGCTTCATTCAACACTGCGTCGGACAAATACATTCCAGATTGGCGAAGATGGTAGAGGACCTGACGAGCTGATGTGATGTGACCACGTTGCTTCGCTACTAACACTAAACCCAAGGTGCCACGCACCGGGATGTTGAATGCTGCTGCGCAACGTCTGCCAGCTAAGTCGTCGATAATTGCTTCCGAGCCTTGATGTGCACGAGCCCAGGCGATCACTGACGATTCACCTGGTCCTAGTCCCCATTCTTGAATTTCAGCGGGCATTGGAGGTGTCTGAGTAACCACTAACCACGAAGTCTCGGTGAGAATCCGAGCAGTAGGATCACTCTTCCCGCGGACTTCAATTTCCGATGCAACGGCCTGAGGAACGATTATTTCCGAAGAAACGAGTTGTAGTAGATCGATGAGTCCTGCCCGTGCGAGAAAAATGAGAGGAGAGGCATTAACAACCCCGCGTTCAGCCACGTTGGAGTTCTTTCTCGAGATCCGCGAAGTCTATAGCGAAGACATCTTCGCCTTCCCGCGCTAGTGCGAGGAGGAAATCGGTGCGATCCAGTCCGGCAACTTGTGCGGCCTTTTCCTGCGAGATCTCGCCACGCTTGTACCAGTGGATAGCAGCGGCGAGACGCATTTTGTTAGCGAATTCTTCCGGAGAACGTCGGAGCGCCGAAAAAACGTCGTTATCTAACTTCATTGTTATTTCCATCGTGTGCCACCTATCCTGTCGCATTATACGCTCTCGTAAGTACGACCCGTCCAGTTTATGAATCAGAAAAGACTTTTGCAGGAGGCGACTACCTCACTTCTTTCCTCACCTCACCTACTTCCTTATCATCTCTTAACGCCACAAACCGCGAGTGGCGCAGGTGGTTGCCGGTGGTCCATTCGGTGTATTCGATTTGCGCGACGAGTCGGGGGCGGAGCCATTGGATTTGTTGCATGACTTCGGCTGTGATCGCTTCGCCACGGCGCGCGTTCGCGGGTTCCGGGAGATTGGCGAACGAGCAGCGTGAAGTCTTGAGAGAATGGAAGTGGGCGGCGATCTCGCGGCGCAACGCCGGCGTGAAGCCGTTACGAATCTTCGCGATGAAGATCAGATCTCTTCCTTCGTAATAGCCAACCAGCAAGTACTCAAACCCGTTCGCACCAGGCTTGTAGCCGCCGATCACGAGTTCCTGACCTTGGTTGGTCTTATATTTCACCCACGCACCGCTGCGCTCACCGCTTTCATATCTACTGTCTGCCCGTTTCCCAACTACACCTTCAAGTCCAGCTTTCTTCGCGGCTGCGATCAATGTGTCGGCGGATTCGGTAAACACGGCAGACAAACGAACGGGATCGCGCATGCGTTTCAACGCACGCTGCTCCAGCAAGTCGCGACGTTCGACCAGCGACAGCTTGCGCACATCGCGGCCTTGATACGCAACCAAATCGAAGGCGTAGAAGTACAACTCTTCCGGCGTGAAGCGTGAGTGCTGCAAGGCATTGAACGAAGGTTTGCCGTGATCGTCCAGCACAACCAACTCGCCATCGATCATCGTGTCATTCGGCAGAAACCGGCACGCGCGCGCGATGCTCGGAAACGGCACGTTCAAAATATTTCCACGTCGCGAAAACAACGTCACCGCGTCGCCGGTCTTCAAGACGAGCGCTCGATAACCATCGAGCTTCAACTCGTAAATCCAGTTCGCCCCCGAAGGCAAACTACTGACCGGCCGCGCGAGCATTGGCTTCAAGAACTCGAGTCGCGCGAGCGGAAGTTTTCGCAAATCAATCTTCATCGTCGATACGTCGACCATGTCACGAGTAGCAGGCGGCACGTTTCGGAAAGTGCATCTAGTCTACGACGTCCCTGGCGACCGTCGTAGAGGACGGATAAAACAAAATAAGCTAACCAGACAAGTCAACTCTCATCGTCGATTACTCTGCCAAACCGCATCCGCGGCCGCCGCGATCTCGCGCATCGTACGTTTCGTGAGCGCGGATTCGTCGTCGCGCGCCTGCGAGACCGCACGCGTGTTTCCACCCGTCTTTATTAACCGCCACTTGTCTCGATTGTCGCGTTCATCACGCGCCTCAACAAACCGCTGCAACGTCCACTCGCCTTTCAACTTTGTCCCGTTAAGATAAAAGCGCAGCAATCCCTGGTAGTAATTCCCTTCGATCAACTCATACGTCCCGATGTCCCAAACCATCACCGTGCCGCCGCCATACTGCCCCTTCGGAATCACACCTTCGAAATCCAGATACTCGATCGGATGGTCCTCGGTCGGCATCGCGAGCCGCCGCTCGTCTGTCTTGAACGGCGGACCTTTCGGAACGGACCAAGACTTCAGCACGTCGTGCATCTCGAGACGAAAGTCGTAGTGCAAGTGACTCGCCGCGTGTTTCTGAATCACGAAACGCCGCCGGCTGCCCTGCCGGCTCCCGCGCACTACCGACGGCTTCGGTTCAGACGTCTTGCTGAAGTTGCGCTTCGCCTCACACGGCTTCAACGCAACAGCGAAGCGCGACTTCTGCGAACGTTCCTGCTGCTCGAAGTAGCGGCGCAACTCCGGCGGAAACCTCTGCACCTGTTTCAAGATCGGCTTGAACAAATCTCCCACTTCTTCCGCGCGTGCGATTGCCTGTTCGGGAGTGAAGAAAAGAGCCTCAGCGTTCTTCCGCTGCAAAGCGTCAGACAGCTCATCCCACTCCACCGGCACCGAAACATACGGCCGGTACGTTTTGGCGCGCAGCGAATAGACCGTGACAGTCGTCTTGTAATCCGTGTTCTGGCTCCAGTCGATGAACACTTTCTTCGTTCGCAAACGCTTCGGCATCTGCCAAACGATGAGCTTCGGTTCACGTTGGGCCAGGAGCTGCGCGATTCCCTTTGCGAGCGGCTGCGTCTCGTCGTAAGTGACCGGCGAATTGAGCGGCACGTACACTTGCAAGCCCTTCGAGCCCGACACTTTGACGTACGAAGCGAAGCCGAGTTCTTTGAGTGTGTCGCGCAACAACAACGCGACGCGCGCGCAGTCGAGGACGTCGGCGCCTTCACCCGGATCACAATCGAAGACGATCGCGGTGGGACGATTCAAATGCGACGCTCGATGCAGAAACGCATGAAGCTCGAGTGCGGCGTAGTTCGCGACCCACACGAGCGTCGGAAGATCGTTGATGAGCAGGTAACGAATGTCCGGACCTGGTGTTTCGCGACGCGGGACGGCAGCGGTCTTGACCCAATCGGGCGTGAAGCCCGGCGCGTCTTTTTCCCAAAACGCTTCGCCAAACACGCCATCGGGAAAACGCTTCAGCGTGACCGGGCGATCTTTCAAATGCGGCAGGAGATATTTCGCGATGCGAATGTAGTAATCAATTACTTTCGCCTTGGTGAACTTCTCGCCGGGGTAGAGGATCTTGTCGAGGTTCGATACAGCGATACGGCGCCGTCCGATCGTTAACTGTTCAGTCTTCCGGGCCATTGACTCTCATCGGGCGCTGCTTGCAATTTTCGTGTTATCGAAAACACGTCGCCGGTGGAACTAATTCTTCAGCTCCACCAGCTCCAGCCGAATCGTCGTGGTGCCAACATTCTCCGCCCAGTGCGTCACGGGTTCGCGATAGATCACGTCACCGGTTTTGAACTCCGCATCGACGACAGTGCCGTCCGGGAGGTGCGTGCGCGCCTTGCCGCCCGCTATCACGTAAATCACGTAAGCCGGATGTGAGTGAAGCCCCTCTTTATCTCCGGGCTTGAGCGTCGCTTCGAGCACGCGCACCCGCGCGTTCTCGAATTTCAAAGCGATCGTCTTCGAGTTCACCACCAGCGGATCCTGCGGGCGTGTAAACGCAGCATCACCGCGCAACGAGCCTATTGCCACCAGCATTAACAACAGATAAAGTCGTGGCATCTTTTCCGTTCTCCTTTCCGATGCAACTGAACCGTAGAAACTTTCTGACCGCCGCCGCGGGGTTCACAGTTTCGCATACACTTCTCGCCCGATCCATTTCCAGCCCGCAAAAGAACCGAACGCGACTGATCCTGCTCGGTACGAAAGGTGGGCCACGCGTCGGCGAAGCCGGCCGCAGCAATCCTGCCACGCGGCTGCTCATCAACGACGTTCCCTACCTCGTCGACTGCGGTTACGGCGCCACCAAACAACTGCTGAACGCGGGCGTAGCCGTCAACCGTTTGCGCTACCTCTTCATCACACATCATCACTCGGACCATAACCTCGAGTTTGGACCGCTAATCTACAACTCGTGGATCACCGGCATTCCGGCGCAAGTCGATGCTTACGGTCCACCGGGACTCAACAAGATGGCGGAGGATTTCTTCAGCTATCTGAAGTTTGACATCGACACGCGCATCGTTGACGAAGGACGGCCGGACCCGCGCAAGCTCGTCACCGTGCATGAGTTCGATAAAGCCGGAGTGGTGATGGAGAATGCAGAGGTAAAAGTGAGTTCGTGCCGGGTGCGTCATCCGCCGATCACGCAAGCTTACGCTTATCGTTTCGACGCGCGCGATCGTTCGATCGTCATTTCAGGCGACACCGCTTACGCACCGGAGCTGGCGGAGTTTGCGAAAGGCGCTGACGTGCTGGTGCACGAGGTCATGTACCTGCCGGGCATCGACGCGCTCGTGAGCCGTTTGCCGAACGCTAAGCGACTGCGCGAGCACCTCATGGCTGCGCACACGCTGCCGGAAGACGTCGGCAAGATCGCCGCGCAAGCAGGAGTGAAAACACTCGTGCTGTCGCACTTCGTTCCCGGCGACGACGCGTCGATCACTGACGAACAGTGGTCCGCAGGCGTGCGCCGGCACTTCAAAGGACGCATCGTCGTCGGTAAAGATTTAATGGAAATTTAGGAAACCGGCTTCTTGACGTAACGCTTCAAAATCAGCTTCACGTAAGTGCGCGTCTCATCGTAAGGCGGAATCGTGTTGCCATACTTCATCACCGCGCCCTCACCAGCGTTGTAGCCGGCCAGTGCCAGGTCAACCCGGCCATTGAACATCTTCAGCAGGTCTTTCAGATAACGAGTGCCGCCTTTGATGTTTTGCGCCACGTCGTAAGGGTTTGTCACGCCGTAGCGGGCCGCGGTGTCGGGCATGAGTTGCATCAGCCCCTGCGCGCCTTTCGGGCTCACTGCGCCCGACATGAAGCTCGATTCCTGCGACATCAGGCAGTAGATGAGATAAGGATCGACGCCATACTGGCCGCCGTAGAGACGGATGAGACCATCGACCCTATTGTTGCCAGTCGACCAGGCGAGATTCGACGAGGACACCATTGCAGCGTCCAAGCCGGACGCGACCAGCGGAACCGGCTGGCTTGCCAGCGCGATCTCGCGAGCCACTGATTCGACCTTCGCCTTCGCTGCGGCCAGCGACTGCTCACTCTTCTCTAGTTCGACGCGCGAGATGAGCCCGTCCTTATATAGTTCCTGCGATTGTTGCTGCTGGTTCTCGAGCCGCTGAACTTCGGTTTGATAGAGCGTGGAGAGTTCGGTCAGGCTCGTCTTCAGTTCACTTTTGGGATCCGCCGGCGCGGTCGTGGCAACCGCTGCACTTTTGGAAACCGTTGCGGTAGGGGGAACGGATGTCTGCTGCGCCTCGGCCGGCGCGACTGCAATAAACCCGAACATAACAAAGCCGAGCAGAAGCACGGCTTTCGAAAAGCGGGGAAAGATGGCGGCAAAAATCAAACGGTTACTTCCTCCTCGCAGACTTAGACACGCAAAACGACCATGCGGTTGCGAGAGTTCTGACAAAATTTAACTATTCTTCCGGTCGAGTTTGAAGATGCGAAAAAGGTAGTAATACGAGGGAAAAAGCACGATCGCGCCGGCCACTAGCGCCGCCAGCAGCAACTCCAGCGTGACAATTGGCGCAGCCGCCGAACTGATGGTCACGTCCGGCTCGATTAGGTACGGAAACTGGGCGAACGCCCAGCCGAGCAGAATCAAGGTGACCTGGGCCGCAGCGCAAAAACGGGCGATCCGGTAGCGCCGGATCCAGAGCGTAACGAACGCACTCGTCGCAAAAATCCCCGTGAAGAGATGCAGACCGAGCGCCCACCAGCTTCGGCTGATTCCGGCACGAACCGTCGGCGCCCCGTCCTTCGCTAAAACAAACACGATGAGCGCCAACAAACCCACCACCACGCCCGACAACAACGCGCGCCAGCGAAAGTCTTCCTGCAACTCGCGCGTCCGTGCTTCGACGGTCAAATAAACCGCCGCCAGAAACGCAAACAAGGCGAGCGCAAACAAGCCGACCGACAGCGGAAAAGGCGCCAGCCAGCGGAAGAACCCGCTGATCAGTGTGCCGTTTTCGACCCGAATCGTGCCGGAGGCGATCGCGCCGAGAATCGTGCCCAGCAGAATCGGCGTGATGATGCTGGCGATAGAAAAGATCAAACTCCAGCGGCGTTGCACGTCGTCACGCTGCACGTCGTAAGTGCGAAACGTGAACGCGGTCCCGCGCAGGACAATGCCGAGCAGCAGCAGCGTGAGTGGAATGTGCAGCGCAGTGGCGATGGCCGCAAAAGCCACCGGAAACGCCGTGAAGAGAATCACGATCACGAGTATCAACCAGACGTGGTTCGCTTCCCACACCGGGCTGATCGCTTCCGCGATGAGTGCGCGTTGCGCGCGGGCGCGCCGGCCGAAAGCAAACAAGTCCCACACGCCGCCGCCATAATCCGCGCCGCCGAGCAGCGCATACAGCACGAGTGACGCGACCATCACGCCCGCGATAATCACCTCAAGCGGCAATACGCGCCTCCCTTACTTTCGTCTCCGGCACTTTCGGACTCGCCGCGACCTGCCGCAGCAACAGGAACACCGTGATCACGGCGAGAAAAATGTAGAGCACCGTGAACGTTACGAACGGCACGACTAAACCCGGCATCGGCGTGACTGCTTCCGCAGTGCGCATCACGCCGTAAATAATCCACGGCTGCCGCCCGACTTCCGTCACTGTCCAGCCGGTTTCGATCGCGACAAATCCGAGCGGCGACGCGGCGATGATTGCACGCAAGAACCATTTCGCATTCGCCCAGCTTCGATCGGATCGCCGGCGCCACCAGCGCCACGCCGCCCACAGCGACACCAGCATCATCGCCATTCCTGACGCGACCATGAGCTGAAACGCGACGTGCACGATCGCCACTGGCGGACGTTGATCCTCGGGAAACTCGTTCAGGCCTTTCACCACCGCGTACGGATCGTCGTAAGCCAAGAAACTCAAACCATACGGCACCTCGATCGCGTACCGCGTCGTGCCCGTGGTTTCATCGGGAATGCCACCGATGCGCAACGGCGCGCTCTGCTCGGTTTGAAACTGTCCTTCAAATGCAGCGAGCTTCACCGGTTGAGTTTTCGCCACGGACTTCGCCAGGCGATCGCCGCTCAGCGGTTGCAGCACCGCGCTCACGCCGCCAACGACGAGGGCAATACCCAGCGCGGCTTTGTGAAAACGATTGTGCGGATCGCGCCGCAGCATGAACGCATGAATGCCTGCGACGACAAAGCCAGTCGCGGCGTACGCAGCCAGCGTCATGTGAACCGTTTGCCCGAGCGCTGCTGGGTTCAGCATCGCGGCGATCGGATCGATATCGACGAATTTGCGGTCGACCAGGTGAAAACCAGTTGGCGCGTTCATCCAGGCATTCGCAATCACGACGAAGATGCCCGAGAGCGCGCCACTCACTGCCACCATCACGCCCGCGAACAAATGCGCACGCGGCGGCACGCGCTTCCAGCCGTACAGGTAAATGCCGAGAAAGATACCTTCGGTGAAGAACGCGAAGCCTTCCAGCGAGAACGGCATGCCGATGATGGCGCCGGCATAGCCCATGAAACCCGGCCACAACAACCCGAGCTCAAACGACAGCACCGTTCCCGAAACCGCGCCGACGGCAAACAGTATCGCCGTGCCTTTCGCCCAGCGCTGGGCCAGCGTCAGGTAGACGTCTTCTTTTGTTCGCAGCCATTTCCACTCAGCGATGATCATCAGCAGCGGCATCGCGATCCCGATGGCGGCGAAAACAATGTGAAAGGCAAGCGACATCGCCATCTGCGAACGCGCCGCGAGTAGATCGTCCATGATTACTTCCTAGAGATTTAGCCACAAAAGGCACAAGAAGCACCAAACAGGTAACCAGCAAATGGTAGCTGATTTGTGCCTCTCTTGTGCCTTTTTGTGGCTAAATCGCGCCGCGCGCTTCACGCACGATGCGCACAAACTCGCGCGCGCGATCGGTGATGATTTGTTGTTGTCCTTCGCGGATGGCTTGTAAATCGACGAGATCGGCGCCGACGCCGAGGGCGCTGGCGCCGGCTTTGATGAAATCCGCCGCTGTCTTCAACGACACGCCGCCAGTCGGAATGAGTTCGATCTGCGGCAGCGGCGCTTTCAACGCCTTGATGTAACTGGCGCCGCCAACCGCGCCCGCCGGAAACACCTTCACGAAATCAGCGCCCGCCGACCACGCCTGGACCACTTCGGTCGGCGTCAACGCGCCCGGCATCGCCGCCACGCCGTAACGTCTGCAAACTTCGATCGTCTCGGGGTTAAAGGAGGGACTCACGACAAACCGCGCGCCCGCTTCAATGCAGGCGCGTGCGGTCTCGCCGTCGAGCACCGTGCCCGCGCCCACCAACGCCTCAGTGCCATAACGCTGCGAGATTTTTTCGATCACGCCGACCGCGCCCGGCACCGTCATCGTGATCTCCAGCAGCGAAATGCCGCCTTCGCGAATCGCGTCGATGGCCATCATCGCTTCGTCAGCCGACTGTGCGCGCACCACCGGAATGATGCCGACGTCGCGAATGGTTTGCACTACTTCACTCTTGTCCATTATTTAAGGCAGTAGCCACAAAAAGCACAATTTTGTGGCTCAACGATCGACTCGCGCCGTGCCGCCCTTCATCACGCGCTCGACTTCCGCGAGTGTCGCCATCGTCGTGTCACCGGGCGTCGTCATCGCCAGCGCGCCGTGTGCGGCGCCACACTCGACCGCCCACTGCAAATCGCGTCCGGTCAGCAAACCGTAAATCAAGCCCGAGGCAAACGAATCACCACCACCGACGCGATCGAAAATCTCGAGGTTCTCACGCAGCGCCGCCTGGTAGAGTTCGCCGTCCGCGTAACAAACCGCGCCCCAATCGTTCACCGTCGCAGTCTTTGCGTGCCGCAACGTCGTCGCCACGATCTTGAAGTTCGGAAACTCAGTCGCGGCCTTTTCGATCATGCGGCGAAAGTTCGCGACGTCGAGCTTCGAGTGATGTTCGTCGAGGCCTTCGACTGCGAAGCCGAGCGCGGCGGTGAAGTCTTCTTCGTTGCCGATCATCACGTCGACCAGCGGCGCGAGCTCGCGATTCACCGCAACCGCTCTTTCGCGGCCGCCTATCGAACGCCAAAGTGAGTCGCGATAATTCAGGTCGTACGAAACGACGGCGCCGTGTTTCTTCGCGACTTCCATCGCCTCGCGCGCGACCGCGGGCGTCGTTTCCGAAAGCGCGCAAAAAATTCCGCCGGTGTGAAACCAGCGCGCGCCTTCGCGGCCGAAGATCTCTTCCCAATCAACGTCGCCCGGCTTCATTTGCGACACCGCCGTGTGGCCACGATCCGAGCAACCGGCAGCAGCGCGCACGCCGAACCCGCGTTCGGTGAAGTTCAAGCCATTGCGCACCGTGCGCCCGACGCCGTCAAACTTCACCCACTTCACGTGCGACTGATCAACGCCGCCCTGATAAATCAAATCCTGAATCAAACGGCCCACGGCGTTGTCGGCAAAAGCGGTGACCAGCGCCGCGTCCAAGCCAAAACAACGCTTGAGTCCACGGGCGACGTTGTACTCACCGCCACCTTCCCAGACCTGAAAACTACGCGCCGTGTGAATGCGTCCATCGCCGGGATCGAGCCGCAGCATCACCTCGCCCAGCGAGACGACGTCCCAGCGACATTGCTGTTTCTCTCTGATCTTCAGCTCACTCATTGCGCCGTAACAACGAGCCACCGATTACGCCGATAACGACTCCCACACCGCCCGCAATCATCATGTATTCAAACTGCACTTGTCCCGGAACTCTCAGCAACAACCCCACACACCAGCCGACAAACGAACCAAAAATCAGGCCCACGAAACCGAAACCGATAAACGTCCCCACAGAAAATCCGCGCACCGCATGCTCGTCTACGTCTACCGGCGCGAGTTGCGGCGCGAGCAGGTGAATGATGCCGAGCGCCACGAGATACGCGGTGCCGGCGATCGCAAACACGATCGAATAGTTCTGTCCCGTGCTTTGGAGAATGTAACCGGTCGCCACCGCCATCGTGGCGCCACCGAGCGCGCCCGCCATGCCGCCAATGCCGACCACCGAACCGACGGCTCGCCGGGGAAACATGTCTGACGTCGTCGTGAACAAGTTACAGGACCAGCCCTGGTGCGCCGCCGCCGCGAGTCCGATCAAGGCCACCGCCGCCCAGAGGCTCTTCACGTTTGAGGCGAAGATGATGGGCGTCACCGCCAGCGCGCAGATCAGCATCGCCGTCTTGCGCGCGCGGTTGATGGTCCAGCCGCGTTTGATGAACGTCGACGAAAGCCAGCCGCCGCCGATGCTGCCCACGTCGGCAATGAGGTAGATGACGATCAGCGGTGCGGCGGTACCGGCGAGATCGAGCTTGTGATGCTCGCGGAAGAAGCCGGGAATCCAGTAGAGATAAAACCACCAGATCGGATCGGTAAGGTACTTGCCAATCGCGAACGCGGACGTTTGCCGGTGCGGGATCAATCGCACCCAGGGAACCTTCTCAGCCGGCGGATCGGGTGGATCGCTCTGAATGTGCGCCAACTCGGCGTCGGATACGCGCGCGTGTTTCTCCGGCCGCCGGTAAGTCGGCAGCCAAAACAGCAGCCACACCAGACCGATCGCGCCCGTCAGCACAAAGGCCCAGCGCCAGCCGAGATGGCCCGCAATCCATGGCACCGTCAATGGCGCCACAATCGCACCCACGTTCGACCCGGCGTTGAAAATGCCCGTTGCGAGCGCGCGTTCTTTTTTCGGAAACCATTCAGCGACGGTCTTGATCGCGGCGGGAAAGTTTCCGGCTTCGCCAACGCCCAACGCCGCGCGCGCGACACCGAAACCAAACGGCGTGCGCGCCAGCGCGTGGGCCATCGCCGCCAAACTCCACCAGACGATCGCAAGCGCGTACCCGACGCGCGTGCCGACGCGATCCATCAGACGTCCGGCAAGCAGGAGTCCGAAAGCGTAAGCCGCATTGAAGGCGGCGACGATGTTGCCGTAGTCGACGTCGGTCCAATGAATCGCTGCTTTCAGATCCGTCGAGAGGAGGCCGAGCACTTGCCGGTCGACGTAGTTGACGGTGGTGGCGAAGAACAGCAGACCGCAAATGACCCAGCGATAACGACCGATTCGCTGCCCGACGGTTTCTACCGCGAGCGCGGGACCTGCCGCGGTCGCAGTCGTTGCAGTACTCGCCGGCAGCGCAGTCGCGATCTCGCTTGCATCGTTCATGTTCGCGGGACTCCTGTTTGAACTACTGATTCACGCCGCTCGCGAGGAAACCACCGTCGACGGCGAGTATCTCGCCGGTCACGAAACTCGCCGCATCGGAAGCCAAAAAGATCGCCGCACCTGCGAGCTCGTCTACGTTGCCGAAACGTTTCATCGGCGTGCGCAGCAAAAACTCACGACCGCGTTCGGTCTCGTCGAGCAACTTCTGATTGAGCGCAGTGCGAAACACACCGGGCGCGATCGCGTTCACGCGCACGCCGCGGCTGGACCACTCAACCGCCAAAGATTTCGTGAGCGAGCCAACCGCCGCTTTGCTCGCCGAGTACGCCGCTACTTCGTGGAGCGCGACGAACGTCGAGAGCGAGGCGATATTGATGATGCTGCCCGACTCTCTTTCGAGCATGTGGCGCCCAAACACCTGACACGCGCGCAGGGTTCCCGTCAGGTTCGTATCGATGATGGCGTTCCAGTCGTCGTCCGAGAAATCGATTGTCGGCGCGCGTTTGGTGCGGCCGGCCGAGTTGACGAGAATATCGACCTTACCGAACGCAGCGATCGCTTCGCTCAACACGCGCTCCAATGATCCCCGATCAGAAACATCAGACGTTATCCGCAACGATCCCCGCCCAAACGCCTCGATTTCGCGCGCCGTAGTTTCGACTTGTTCGGCCCGTCGCGACGTGGGAATCACGTCCGCGCCCGCCTGCGCCAAACCGTGCGCGATGGCCCGTCCGATCCCGGAAGTGCCACCGACGACTACGGCCACTTTGCCACCAAGCTCCAGTGGAGTGTAGGTCATACGAGCACGAATTTTAGGCTAAAAGGTTAGACCACTTCTCAGACAGTGCGGCCATTGTGTAACATCCCATATTTGTCACAGTCAAGTACTTAAACTTCTCGCGAATTGGTCAGACCAAATTTCAACTCCGAGCCGCTAATGACCGCTATTAACAAACACGCCATCCGACGCCGTTCCGTCGCCGGGAACGTTTGGCTTTCCCGCGAGGCGGAACAAAACGATCTCGCCGGCTTGGCCGTGCGAGATATCGTTTACGAAGTCTTGCCGGCGGAAGAAGACGTGGGCCGGGCGATGCTCGCCGAGATCGAAAGCGCGCTGGCCGCGAAAGAAGGATCGATCGTGATGGTGATTGTCGGCGGCCGTGGTGGACAGGCGCTGCACCGCCTGCTCGGCGCGATGGCCAGGACGAACGACTACGATTCCCTGTTTGCCCGGCTGCATGTTTTTACGCAGGACGCGCTCGCGCCGATGCGCCTGAACAACGGCTTGAGTTTCGTGCGCGACTTCGAACGGTTGCTTGGCGAAGATTTTTTCCGCAAGGTAAACAGCTTCACGTCGATGCGCACCGATGCGGACGATCTCGAAAGCGAATTGGTCGGCTACGTCGAACGTCTCGAATCGCTCGGCGGAATCGATCTCTTTTTTCTTGGTCTCGGTCCCGAAGCCGGCGCGGCTTCGCACCTCGCGTACATCAAGCCCGGATCAGGCGCGACTTACAACGACGTCGCCGGACTCATTCCGATTTCGGAATCGATTCTCGAGCATCACATCAGGAAATTTAAGGCGGGCGGCACCGACGTCAGTGAAGCTGATGAAGCTGAGTGTCGCGCGGCCAAACACATCCTCACGCTTGGGCCGGCCGCGATTCTCGGCGCGCGGCGCATCGCGCAATCGATCGTCGACGCCGATACCGCGCCCGCCAAGCGCGAGTCTTACCATCGTTTGCTGACGACGAGAATCGCCGGCGACGCGGAGACGCGCCAAATACAATTCGATCAAAACCCCGGGCTCTGGCTGCGAGTTCATTCAAACGTGCGTTCTTTGATATTGCCGAACGTTTTACTGCAAGACGATTGACGGTCCGTGGTAAGCCTTCGTAAGATTCGCGCCACGTGACCACAAACAATTCCAATGTTGTGTCGCCCGAATATCACCCGGCGTAACTTCTGCCTGCTCGCGAGCGGCTCGCTTGCTTCCGTTGCAGCCGGCGCTTGCGTCCGCAGCGGCGGTCTGCTTAATGACGGCAGAATCACCGCGCGTCCGCGCGAAGGCGTGAAAAGCTCCGCGCCCGGTCGCATCGCGCTGGAACGCAACGCGATTCTTCACGTACCAAACAACGCGACGCAGTCGCCGCTTCCCCTGCTGGTCATGCTTCATGGCGCCACTCAAAATGCAGAAGATATGTTCTGGTACCTTGGCACGACGCCCGACGAAACCGGCGTGGTCGTCTTCGCGCCCAACGCTCACGACACGACCTGGGACGCAATCGGTGGCGGCAGCTTTGGCGAAGACGTCGTTCACCTCAATCGCGCCCTCGAACACGTCTTCGAAACGGTGGCGATCGATCCGGCGCGGATGGCGATTGGCGGATTTTCCGACGGCGCCACGTACGGACTCTCGCTCGGATTGATTAACGGAGATCTTTTCCCGCGCGTGGTTGCATTCTCACCGGGTTTCCTGATCGACGGCATGCCGCACGGCAAGCCACGGGTGTTCATCTCGCATGGCACACACGACCACATTCTGCCCATCGATCGCTGCGGCCGCCGCATCGCAGCGGGTTTGATCTCGCGCGGTTATGAAGTGACGTTTCGCGAGTTCGACGGCGATCACGAGATTCCAGCAGACGTCGCGCGTGAGGGGCTGACGTGGATCAAGGACACGGACAGACACGGATAGATACGGACCTGCTTAGCGGCTGCGACGGCCGCCGAGTTGGGCGGAGAGTTTGAGGGCGGCGGTGTGGACGATTTTGCCCAGTGAGGGAAGATATTCGTCGTTGAGCTGACTGACGGTTCCGCTGAGACCGATTGCGGCGACAACCTCGCCTGTCGCCGCAAAGACTGCGGCGGCAACACAACGCCCACCGACCGCGTGTTCTTCGTCGTCAATGGCATAACCACGCCGGCGAATGGCCGCGAGATCTTCGAACAGATGCGGCAGCGTCACGATCGTTCGCGGCGACACTTGACGAAGTGGGTGTAGACCAGCGATCTCCTGCACTTCTTCACGACTCAAGTAAGCAATCAGAGCTTTGCCCACCGCGGTCGCCTGCGGCGCGACGCGCTGGCCATTCCAGATGTCCATCTTGATGAAACCGGGCGACTCGATGCGCTCGATGTACACCGCATCGCCGTGGTCGAGGATCGCTAGGTGCGAACCCAAACGCGTCGTCTCGACGATCTGCCGCAGGTGCGGCATCGCGAGTTCGCGTAAGGCCATGCCCTGCATCGCCTGCCCGCCCAAACTCAAAACACGCAGGCCGAGAGTGTGCTGCCCCGTCTCGACGTCTCGGCGCACGTAGCCGCGGCCCACGAGGGTGCGCAACAGATAACACGTCGAGCTCTTCGGCATCTTCGCCGCGCGACTAATCTCGGAAGTGCTCAGACCGTGATTTCTGCTGGCCAGCAGTTCGAGTATCGAGAGCGCGCGCTCAACCGAGGTCACTTGCTCTCGATTACCGTTTCGCCTGGCTGTCTCTTGAGCTCTCACCATAAATACTGTTCACAATACGGAACCCGTCAATCGATCTAAAACCTTCAAGACCTGACGATTTCCAAATAAAAGCCGTAAACGCCGGTGCACTTAAGCGCGCGGTAAAAAAGAATGCGTTCACGATTGCGATTACTGTGTTGCGGGGGTTGTGAGACGCATGCTAAATCTCCCGCCACGTTATGTCCAGCACTTGTTCACAATACGGAACACGCTTCAACGTGGCGCCACCCGGATTCAATGCGAAAACGGCCCTGCCGCCCGGGTTCGCCGAGCTGTTGCTGGAGCTTCATCGCGAGTTCACGCCACGCCAGCAGTCGCTTAGAATCCGCCGCGCCGAGATTCTCGAGAGCGCACATCAACGGCAGAAACCGAACTACCTGCCACCCTCCGCAGCGACGACCACGGAATGGACGATCGCGCTGCCGGATTGGTGCTCGGATCAACGCAACCAGATGACGGGCCCCGCGGATGATGCCGATCTGGTGGTGAAGATGTTGAACTCCGGCGCGCCCGGCGTGATGTTGGACCTCGAAGATTCGATGGCGAATACCTGGCCTAACTTAAACACCGGCATCGAGAATATCGAAAAGGCTTTGCGAGGCGAACTCACCTACTTCGACGCCAAACGCAACCGCAACGTCGGCATCAACGAAAGCAACACCGTCGTTTTCATTCGCCCGCGCGGCCTGCACATCAGCCAGGCGGGAGTCGTGCCGAACGAACTGATGTCGGCATCACTCTTCGATGTGGCCCTCGTCGCTTACCTCGCAGACATCGAGCGCCTGAAACATCCGCTCAGCTTCTACATTCCGAAATCGGAATCCGCCGAAGAAGCGTTGTGGTGGCGCGATCTGTTTCGCGCGCTTGAAGACGCGAAACAACTGCCGCGCGGTTATATCAAGTGCATGGCGCTGGTCGAGTCGCATCCGCTCGCGTACCAGATGGAAGAGTTCATCTACAACCTGCGCGACCACATCGTCGGGCTCAACCTCGGCCGCTGGGACTACATGGCGAGCTTGATTCATTTCAACTTCGAAGATCCCGAGTGGATCCTGCCGGACCGGAACACGATTCCACACAACGTCGCGTTCTTTCAGAACCTGCGCGAGCTTCTCGCCGAGACGTGTCACAAGCACGGCATCCTCGCCATCGGCGGCATGACCGCGCTTTATCCGAGCCGCACGGATACGGAGCTGAACGAACGCGCGCTGCGTGTGTTGGCCGAAGACAAGAAGAACGAAGCGAACTGTTTGATGGACGGCGCCTGGACCGGACATCCGGACCAGAACGACATCGCAGTGAAACAGTTTCCTTTTCCGAACCAGGTCAAAGCGCGTAAGGCCGGTGCACAGGCACAACCGGATCTGCGTCCGATCCCCAAAGGCGTCGGCAAGATCACCACCAACGGGACGCGCGCGGCGGTCCGCACCGTCATTCGTTATCGCAACGGCGTGCTCAACGGTAAAGGCGCGAGTCTCCTTGACGGTTACATGGAAGACCTCGCTACGGATCGCATCTACCGCCTGATGATCGCGCAGCGCGTTCATCATCGACTTCACGACGCGTCAGAGATCACCCGCCTGTTCGACGAAGAACTCGATCGTATCCTGCATGAACTTCCCCCTGACGCCGATCGCTCGGTCGTCGAGAATTACCGCACCGCCCGAAACATCAGCGAATCGCTGATTGAAAATCGGGAATTCGATCCGGTCTAGCAATACAAACCGGGCACTCTAAAAAACACTGGGGAGGAAACGATGAAAACTTACGACCACGTTGCACTGGAAAATGAATGGGCCACCAACGAACGCTGGCGCGGAGTCAAACGCGGCTACACGGCGGAAGACGTCGTGAAGCTGCGCGGCACCGTCGAGATCAAGCACACGCTTGCCGAGCGCGGCGCGAACCGTCTTTGGCAACTCCTGCACAGCGAGCCTTACGTCGCCGCGCTCGGCGCGATGACGGGCTGCCAGGCAGTGCAGCAAGTGCAGGCCGGACTGAAAGCCATCTACCTGAGCGGCTGGCAAGTGGCGGCTGACGCAAATCTCGCCGGTCACATGTATCCGGACCAGAGCCTGTATCCGGCGAACAGCGTTCCCGACGTCGTGCGGAAGATCAATCAGGCGCTGCAACGCGCCGATCAGATCGATTACTCCGAGGGCCGGAACGGCATCGATTGGTACGTGCCCATCGTGGCCGATGCGGAAGCGGGTTTCGGCGGCAACTTGAATGCGTTTGAGTTGATGAAGGGGATGATCGAAGCCGGCGCCGCGGCGGTGCACTTCGAAGATCAACTCGCTTCGTGCAAGAAGTGCGGGCACATGGGCGGCAAGGTGCTCGTGCCGACGCAGGAGTTCATCCAGAAACTGATTGCGGCGCGACTGGCTGCGGACGTTCTCGGCGTCGACACGATTCTCGTCGCACGCACCGACGCCGACGGCGCTGGCTTGCTCACGAGCGACGTCGATGAAAGAGACCATCTGTTCCTGACCGGCGAGCGAACGGCGGAAGGTTTCTTCACGGTCAAAGCCGGGCTGGACCAGGCGATCGCCCGCGCACTCGCCTACGCGCCTTACGCCGACATCGTCTGGTGCGAAACGTCAGAACCTAACCTCGAAGACGCGAGCCGGTTTGCCCATGCCATTCACGAGCAGTATCCCGGCAAGTTGCTCGCGTACAACTGTTCGCCGTCGTTCAACTGGAAGAAGAAACTCGACGACCGGACGATTGCGAAGTTTCAAAAAGAGTTGGGACTGATGGGCTACAAGTTTCAGTTCATCACGCTCGCTGGTTTTCACGCGCTGAATCTCGCGATGTTTGAGCTGGCGCGCGAGTATCGCGAGACGGGCATGAGTGCGTACGCGAAACTGCAGGCGACGGAATTCGAACGCGAGGCGGACAGTGATTATCGCGCGGTCAAGCACCAGGCGTTTGTGGGTACGGGGTACTTCGACCGCGTAGCGCAGGTGATCGCCGGCGGAACTTCGTCGACGACGGCGTTGACAGGTTCGACGGAGCAGGCGCAGTTTGCGGCAGCGCCGCTGCGCGAAGCCGTTAGCATGTGAACTTCTTGAATCGCGGATTATCGGCAGCGTGCGCGAGCAGAAACTCGATCGTCGCCACTGCCGGATGAAATTTGCTGTCCACGAGTGAGGCAGATTCTCGTCAAACATCGGGCCTCACGCAAGTACAATGAGCGGCGATGAGATTGAACGTCGGCATCTACAACCTGCACATGCAGGCGATGGGCGGCGGAGAAAAGTTGACGCTTGTGCTTGCCGAGCAACTCAGCCGCGAATACGACGTTTCGCTGTTCTGCGCGGAGCCGCTGGACGTTCGCACACTCGAACAATTTTTCGACGTCGACCTCGACCGCGTGAATGTCCAGTGTCTTGACGGGCCGCGACCATTACCAAGACTCGCCGCGAGATTGCGCGGCGACACGGCCGCGACGTTGTGCGAGCAACATTATCGTCAATTACGCAAACTCAACCTCGACGTCTTCATCAATAACAGTTACGCGAGCGGTTTGATCTGTCCCGCTGCCCACGGCATTTTTGTGTGCATGTTTCCGCATGCGACGCCGGTGCGCAGCGCGGTCAATTCGTACGAGACGATCGTGGCGATTTCCGACTTTTCTGCCGCGTGGGTGCGTCAACGGTGGCAGCGCGAGGCCGAGATCATTTATCCGCCGTGCGACGACATGGGTCCTCCCTCGACTAAAGAAAAGATCATCCTGCACGTGGGGCGGTTTATCGCCGACAGCGATCAAGATGAGCGGCACCACAAGCGTCAGGATCTTTTACTTAATGCTTTCAAGAGCATGACTGATTTGCAGCAAGGCTGGCAGCTCCACTTCGCTGGCAGTCTCGGCGTCGATAGGAGATCAAGAGAGTTCGCCGCTGCACTTGGTGATAATGCTGCTGGTTTGCCAGTCTTTTTTCATTTCAACTCGCCGCGCGACGACGTGCGTGAGCTTTACCGCAAGGCGTCGATTTACTGGCATGCGACCGGCTTCGGTTTCGCTGTGAACGATTATCCCGGCAAGCAGGAACACTTCGGCATCACGACAGTGGAAGCGATGTCAGCCGCAGCCGTGCCGGTGGTGTATGCGTCGGGTGGTCAGAAGGAGATCGTGACGGATGCTGTTGATGGGTTCTGGTGGAACGACTTCGACGAGCTGGCACAGCAAACACGAAAGTTAGTGAAAGACGAAGACCTGCGCCGCCGTTTGGGGCAGCAGGCAGTCACATCGAGCAGACGTTTTGGCAAGCAGACTTTCGCCGAAAGAATCGATCAGTTAATTAGCCGCACGCGGGATCGACTAAAAAGAAAATCTTGGAGCAACAGCGCGGACTGAGACATAATCGCTTTCGGTTCATGCGGACAATCTTAGTCATCGCACATCCCGGACATGAATTGCGCGTGCACGGCTGGCTCGAAACAACGCGGCCCGAGGTGTGGGTATTGACGGACGGTTCAGGGCACACCGGCCGTTCGCGAATCGCTTCTACCACGCGTGTGCTCGCAGCGGCCGGCGCAGCGCCTGGTCCCGTCTACGGGCAGATGACTGATGTGGATCTTTACAACGCCGTGCTGAACCTTGAACATCGTCCATTCACCAGCATCGTGGATCAACTGGCGCAGGCGGTGCTGCGCGATGACGTGGAGTGCATTGCCGGCGATGCCGAAGAAGGTTACAACCCGGCACACGACATCTGTCGTCTGGTAATCAATGCCGCGACGGACCTCGTCGAGCTCCGAACGGATAAACGGATCCCCAGTTACGACTTCACACTCGTCGGCGCTCCTCAGCGCGGTGCAGATGAACACCGGGCTCACGCGCTTTGGTTGGACCTCGATGACGCGGCATTCGCACGAAAACTTTCAGCGGCGCACAACTATCCGGAGTTGCAGGCCGAAGTCGAGTCCGCGCTGAGCGTGACTGACGCAGCGAACTTTCGCCTCGAATACCTGCGCCTCGTTGATTCGCATACGCGGGCGCCTTTCGCCGGGCGGCCGTTCTACGAAGAGTACGGCGAACGACAGGTGCAGGCCGGACACTATTCGCACGTGCTGCGTTATCGCGAACACATGCTGCCGCTCGCCGCAGCGCTTACCGCCCACGTTAGAAGGAACAGTTGATGGCGCAACTGAAGGTGCTGATCGCTAACGCCACGCTGGCGACACTCACCGGCACCGAAACGTATGTGCGCGATCTAACCTTGGGGCTGCTGCGCCACGGACACAGCCCGATCGTATACGCGCCGGAGTTGGGCCGGATCGCGCAGGAGTTACGCCGCGCCACGATTCCGGTGGTCGATAATCTCAACTCAGTCGGCACGATTCCCGACATTATTCACGGCAACCACAACACCGAATTGATCACCGCCCTGTTGCAGTTCGAGAAGGTGCCGGCGGTTTTCTTTTGCCACAGTTGGACGGACTGGATCTCTGCACCGCCTTTACATCCGCGGATACTCGCTTACGTTGCCGTCGACGACACTTGCCGCGATCGGCTCGTGCTTGAAAATGCGATTCCGGAAGATCGTGTAAGGGTGCGGCTGCACGCGGCTGATCTGGAACGCTTCAAACCGCGCGGGCCGCTGCCGGTGAGGCCGGCGCGCGCGCTGGTCTTCAGTAACAATGCGAATCACTGGACGCATCTGCATGCCGTGCGGGAAGCGTGCAAACGAACGCGTATCGAGTTGGACGCTGTCGGTTCGGGCGTGAATGCTTCAGTCGCGGCGCCGGAGTCGGTGCTTGGCAAGTACGATCTGGTGTTTGCAAAAGGGCGTTGCGCGTTGGAGGCGTTGGCGGTCGGAACGGTGGTTGTTCTTTGCGACGCCCAGGGAAGCGGGCCGTTAGTGACGACGCGGGAGTTGGAGCGATTGCGCCGGCTGAACTTCGGTATTCGCACGCTCAGCGAAAAGGTGGATGCCGATCTGCTGGTGCAACAGATCGCTCTTTACGACGCAGCCGATGCGACGGAAGTGTCTCGACGAATTCGCGAGGCTTCGGATCTGGATGAAGTTATCGATGACGCTGTCGACCTTTATCGCGCGGTGATCGAAGAGTTTCGCCGGCAGCCACCTGCAGCACTTGACGAAAACCGGGCGGTAGCCGAATACCTGCGCTGGATGACACTCGCGGTGCGGCGCAAGCAGGCGGAGCATGAAGCGATGCTGGCCAACTCGCCCACGCTGCGATTCCGCAATCAGCTCGGGCGGCTGCCGCTGATGGACAAGCTCCTGAAACCCCTCGCGCAAGTCGCGCGGCGCAAGGTGCGTGAAAATGGCCACTGTCAGCGTCATCATCACCACTCATAACCGTCCACACCTTTTGCCGCGCGCGATTGAGAGTGCGTTTGCGGCGGGCAACGATGTGGAAGTAGTCGTTGTCGACGATGCTTCGGTCGATGAGACGGCGGCGGTGTGTCGCGCGTTCAAGGACATTCGTTATGTGCGACTCGAGATCAATCAGGGCGTTGCCGGGGCGCGGAATGTCGGACTGCTGCAGAGCTCGGCGGAGTACATCACACTCCTCGACGACGATGACGTGCGTCTGCCGGGCTCGCTTGATCTTCAGCTCGCGCGTCTACGCGATGAACCGAACGCCGCTTTGATTTACGGTCAGGCGCTTTTCACTGAAGGGACTGATCGCCAGGGCCGCGACCGGTACCCGCTGGTTTGTCCGAGCGGAGATGTGTTCTGGCAACTGCTGCCGCAGAACTTTATCCCGTGTGGCTCGGTCGTGTTTCGTCGTTCGTGTCTGTTGAGCACGGGTATGTTTGATCGTCTGATCGCCGGGATTGACGATTGGGACCTGTGGATTCGCCTGGCTGCATTGTTTCCGTTGGCAGCGTTGGCTGAGCCGGTGGTGACGTGGCGCAAGCCCGCGCCGGATTCGGATCAGTTTAGCGCGCGGGCTGTCGAGATCGTCGCGATGAGCACCAGGCAATTTCGACAACGCTGGCTGAAGCTACCGCGCGCGGCGCAGGCGCCGCGGTCGGTGCGACGGCAGGTGTCGCGACAGTTCTCGCAAAACATGGCGAGTCATTTGGTATGGGAAGCGGCGCAATCGCTCTCGTATCGAAAACTCATGCGGGCGAGTCGCTGCGCTCTCGCAGCCTTGCGTTTTCACTCGCCCGGACTCGCACGCCGCGCGCTGCACGAATTCTTCGCTCGTGTAGGCTGGGTATGAAAGTACCACCGACTCTGTCGGTGGGATGCTGCGGTCCTACCTATAGACCTCGTAGGCTGGGTATGAAAGTACCACCGACTCCGTCGGTGGGATGCTGCGGTCCTAC
>Ga0081539_10001951_pt1 | contig 31535 bp, 28 predicted proteins | sample TabmetS4T2R2_FD_71023 | JGI IMG/M metagenome (GOLD analysis project Ga0081539, IMG submission 71023) | Tabebuia heterophylla rhizosphere microbial communities from the University of Puerto Rico - S4T2R2 | ecosystem: Host-associated > Plants > Roots > Rhizosphere ... | reverse complement strand
CGCGCGGGTCGCGTTCCAGGTTGCTCATGGCGACTCCCGCTGCGGTGGGCTACCGCGTCAACGCTACGCCGGCAGGCCCTAGGCGTCCGGCGTGCTGGCATGCACGTCCGCGTGCGCGGCCGGGATGCTGCCCAGTCGTCCGGCCTGGTAGTCCTCGAAGGCCTGGACCAGCTCGGCCCTCGTGTTCATCACGAACGGCCCGTATGCGGCCACCGGCTCGCGGATCGGCTGCCCGCCCAGCACCAAGACGTCGAGCGCCGAGACTCGGGACTCCTGGCGGTCGGCCGCCGCCACGGTGATGGAGTCGCCCGCGCCGTACACCGCCAGCTGACCCGGCCCGATCGGTCGGCGCTCCGCGCCCGCAGACCCCGACCCGGACAGGACGTAGACCAGCGCGTTGAAGTCACGTCGCCACGGCAGGCTCACCGAGGCGCCTGGGCTGATCGTCGCGTGGGCGAGCGCGATGGGTGTGTACGTGGAACCGGGACCGGCGTGACCCGCGACGTCCCCTGCGATGACCCGGACCAGCGCACCGCCGTCCGGCGAGGCGAGGAGCGCCACCTTGCCGGCCCGGATGTCCTGGTAGTGCGGCGCGGCGAACTTGTTCGCCCGAGGGAGGTTCACCCACAGCTGGATGCCGTGGAACAGGCCGCCGCTGGCGACCAGGTGCTCCGGCGGCGTCTCGATGTGCAGGATGCCCGCGCCCGCCGTCATCCACTGGGTGTCGCCGTTGGTGATGAGGCCGCCGCCACCGTGCGAGTCCTGGTGCCGGAACTCGCCATCGATCATGTAGGTGACGGTCTCGAATCCGCGGTGCGGATGCCACGGCGTCCCCTTGGGCTCACCGGGGGCGTACTCCACCTCACCCATCTGGTCCATGTGAATGAACGGGTCCAGCGCCCGCAGGTCCACGCCGGCGAAGGCACGGTGCACCGGAAAGCCCTCCCCCTCGAAGCCGCGCGGCGCGGTGGTCACCGAGACCACCGGCCGGTCCTGCGCGGCCGACGGGTCGAGCTGTGGCAGGCGGGGCAGCGCGAGCGGGTTGTCCGCAGTTACGGCGGGCATGTCCGATCCTTCCAACCGACGTCTTGGCGACAACCGCCAACTACCGTGGTCAAGGTAGTTGTTGCCTCAATCATTCCCGTAGGCTGGCGGAATGGCAGCAACGATCTGGCTGACGGACCACGAGCAGGCCGCCTGGCGGGCCTACCTCGACAGCGTGCGGCTCCTCATACAGGCTCTCGACCGCCAGCTGCATGAGGAGGCCGGCATGTCCCTCACCGACTACGAGCTGCTGGTTCATCTCTCCGAGGCGCCAGACCGCCGCCTGCGGATGAGCGAGGCCGCCGCCTGCACATTGTCGACCAGGAGCGGCGCAACGCGCGCGGTGACGCGCTTGGAGCAGCGCGGCTGGGTCCGCCGGGTGGAGTGCGGCGACGACAAGCGCGGCACGTTTGCGGAGCTGACCGACGAGGGCATGGCGCAGCTGGCCGAGGCAGCTCCGGGTCACGTCGCCACCGTTCGCCGGCACATGTTCGATCTGCTGGACGCCGAGCAGGTCGAGCAGGTGCGATCCGTGGGCGCCCGGATGCGCGATCACCTGCTCGACGCCGCCACAGTCTGAGTCCGATCACGCCAGCTTGGCGAAGAACTCCCGGATGTCGCCCACCAGCAGATCGGTGGCCTCGTGCGCCGCGTAGTGCCCGTTGACGCCGCGGCCTTCCCGATTCGTCGGATCATAGGAGTGCCAACTCACGATGTTGGAGTGGTCGCGTTCGGCGAACTTCCGGATCGACTGGAAGTCGCCCTTGAACATCGCCAGCGCCGTCGGCGTCGACGTCGGCCCGCTCGGCCGCTGCTCGGCGTGCGCCTCCTCGTAGTAGAAGCGGATCGCTGAACCGGACGTGCGCGTCAGCCAGTAGATCGCGACGTTGCGAATGATGAACTCGGCGTCGAGCTCGCTGCCGAAGAGCTGGCTGTTCCACGCAAGGAGGCCGACCGGGGAATCAGCCAGGGCGAACGCAAGCGTCTGCGGCTGCTGGCTGTGCAGTTGGTTGAAGGAGAACTTGTTCTCGAAGAACCACTGCAAATGCTGCATGGCGGCCTCGTCCTCCTCCGACAGCCCGGCGAACTCCGACGGGTCGCCGGACGGGAAGGAGAACAGCTGGGTCACGTGCACGCCCACGACGCTGTCGACGTCGATCCGCCCGACCTCCGGAGAGATCATGGAACCGCCGTCGTTCCCGACCGCGCCGTAGCGCTCGTATCCCAGCCGATGCATCAGCTCGACCCAGGCCCGCGCCGTACGGTACGAGTTCCATCCGGTGCTGCGTGTCGGGCCGGAGAAGCCGAACCCGGGCAGCGAGGGGATGACGAGGTGGAACGCCGGCTGCCCCGGCGCCGGCTCCGTGAGCGGGGTGATGACGTCCAGGTACTCCACGATCGAACCCGGCCAGCCGTGAGTCAGGATCAACGGCGTCGCGTCGTCCCGGGACGAGCGCACATGCAGGAAGTGGATGTCCTCACCGGCGATCTCCGTGACGAACTGCGGGTAGGCGTTGAGCTGCGCCTCGAACGCCCGCCAGTCGAAGCTGTTCAGCCAGTAATCCGCCAGCTCCCGCACCCGGGCGTTCGTCATCCCGTACGCCTCGCCGACGCCGGGCAGCTCATCCGGCCACTCGGCCCGGCGGAGCCGGTCGGCCAAGTCGTCCAGTTCGGCCTGCGGAATCTCGACGCGGAAGGGGCGGATCGCGTTGGTGGACATTGCCGTCTCCTCGAATAGAACGGAACGTTTCGTTCCTCTTACTCTAGCAGAGCGGAACGATCCGTTCCAGTGCTAATCTGAGACTCGTGGCCGACCAGATCCCACCCCCGCCCGCTGCTCTCTCCGGTCGCCGGGCGCAGGCCGCCCGGAACGACTCGGTGATCCTCGAAGCCGCTCGCGCCGTGTTCCTCGAGGATCCGAAGGCGCCTATCGCGGCCGTCGCGGAGCGCGCCGGAGTGGGGATCAGTGCCCTGTATCGCCGCTACGCGAGCAAGGAGGCCCTGCTGCGTCGGCTGTGCCACGACGGTCTGCTCCGCTTCATCGCCGAAGCCGAGGCGGCCGTGGCGGAGCCGGACGGGTGGACGGCGTTCCGCCGCTTCCTGGAGCGGATCGTCGATGCTGACGTTCACTCGTTGACCGTGCACCTGGCCGGCACCTTTACCCCGACACCGGAGATGGACATGGACGCCATGCGCGCCTTCGCGCTCAGTGACGCGCTTGTTGACCGGGCCCACGCCGACGGCCGCCTACGTCGCGACATCGTGACCCAGGACATCACGCTGGTGCTCGAGGGATGCGCGGCCGTGCGGGTCCCCGATCCGTTGCGGACTCGACAGCTACGGCGGCGCTATCTGGCACTGCTGCTGGACGGCCTGGCATTCGATGGCGTGACGTCCCTTCCCGGGCCGCCGCCGGAGGGCGACGAACTGAACTGGCGCTGGGCACGGCGCCCGTCCGGTGGCGACGCCTCGGATCGGTAGGGTCGGGCCGTGCTACCCCGGGTGACCGCGACGGGCTACGTGACGCCGCTGCGCGAGGGTGGCTCGTTGCCCGGGCTGCTGGAGGCGGACGACGACGGCACCTACGTCGTCAAGTTCCGCGGCGCCGGCCAGGGCACCGCGGCGCTGGTGGCGGAGGTTGTCGTCGGTGAGCTGGCCCGCCGCCTCGGAATCCGCGTTCCCGACCTCGTGCTGGTCGACGTCGACCCGGAGATCGGCCGCCGAGAGCCCGACCAGGAAGTGCAGGAACTGCTCAAGGCGAGCGTCGGGCTCAACCTGGGCATCGACTTCCTGCCCGGCTCAGTCGGCTATGACGGAGTCCGGTGGCGGCCGCCGGAGGAGGAGGCCGCCGCCGTGCATTGGCTGGACGCCTACGTGGCCAACGTGGACCGCACGTGGCGCAACCCCAACCTCCTCGTCTGGCATCGCACGATGTGGGCGATCGACCACGGCGCAGCACTGGTGTTCCAGCACGCGTGGCCGCCGGCCCCGCGCTGGGCGCAGCGCAGCTACGACCTGAGCCAGCACGTCCTGGCCCCAATCGTGGCCACTCTGGACACCGCAACGCTCGCGGCCGTCGATCGCCGCCTGGCGGACACGGTGACGCCGGAACTGCTCGCCGAGATCCTCGAGCTCGTGCCGGACGAGTGGTTGTTGTCGATGAACGCGGCGCTCGGAGATCCGCGCGACGCCTCGGCCTGGCGGGCCCGGTACGTCGAGTACCTGACCGCTCGGCTGGCGGGCGGGCGGCCGTGGCGGGCGGCGGCGTGAGCGGGCCGGGGGGCAGCCTCGTCCCGTTCGAGTACGCCGTTCTGCGCGCCGTCCCGCGGGTGGACCGAGGTGAGTGCGTGAACGTGGGCGTGGTGCTGTACTGCCAGGCGCACGACTACCTGGGCTGCGCCCTGCACCTCGACGCCGATCGGTTGCGCTCACTCGACCCGACTGCCGACGTCGACGCCATCGACTCCGCGCTGGCCGCGCTCAGCGCGGTCTGTCAGGGCGATCCCGCCGCGGGCGCCGCGAGCACCGGGCCACCCCGGATCCGGTTCGGCTGGCTCACCGCGCCGCGCAGCACCGTCGTCCAACCCGGACCTGTGCATTCCGGCATGACCGCCGATCCGGCCGCCCACCTGCAGCGCCTGCTGGACCGCCTGGTCCGGTGAGCGCCGCGGTAGAAGCTCAGCCGATCGGCAGGTCCACGAGCTGAGCGAGCAGGCTGCGGTGCCGGTCCGCCGTCCCGAACGCCAAGGCATCGCTGCGGGCTCGCTTCAGGTACAGGTGTGCCGGGTGTTCCCAGGTGAACCCGATGCCGCCGTGCAACTGGACGCACTCCTCGGCCGCCCGGACCGCGACCCCTGAGCAGTGCGCCTGAGCCACTGCGGCGGCGATCACAGCCTCGTCGGCGGCAGGGCCCAGAGCCGCGAGCCGGTCCGCCGCGTTTCGGGCCACCGCGCGGGCCTGGGCAACCGATACCCATACCTGCGCCACCCGGTGCTTCAACGCCTGGAAGGACCCGATCGGGCGGCCGAACTGATGCCTGGATTTCAGGTGCTCGACCGTCATCTCCAGGCAGCGCTCGGCCAGGCCGAGCTGCTCCGAGGCGAGCATCGCGGCGCCGACCGTCAGCGCGCCGCGCACTGCCGCCATCGCCTCATCGCCGCCAACCAACCGCTCCCCCGCCGCAGCGTCGAGAGACAGCGTCGCCAGCCGGCGGGTCAGGTCCATCGTCGGCGCCGATGTGAGTTCGCCCGCCGCGGCGTCCACCCGATACAGCGCCGCGCCGTCCGCCTCGACGACCGGGACCAGCAGTGTCTGGGCCGACCCGGCGTCGGCCACGTTGCGCACCGTGCCGGTGAGGCTGCCCCGCTCGGCAGACACCGTGAGGGGTGGGTCGGCGCCCGGCGCCGTCCCGAGCGGGACGGCCAACGCCATCACCGTCCCCTCGGCCAGCGCCTCGAGCACGCCGCCCGTGGATTGCGGGAGCGCCAGCACCGCAGCGGTCGCCAGCACGGCGCTGCCGAGGTAGGGCGTCGGCGCCACCGACCGGCCCAGCTCCTCCATTGCGACGGCGACCTCACGGAATGTCGCCCCGGCGCCGCCGAACTCCTCCGGCACTGCCAGCCCTGTCGCGCCGAGCTCCACCAGCCCCCGCCACACGGCGTCGTCGTACGGCTTGTCGGTCTCCATCCGCTCCAGGACCGCCGGCCACGGGGAACGATCGGCCAGCATGCGGCGCACGGCGTCCCGCAAGTCGGTCTCGACGTCGCTGTACAGCAGATTCACTGGCCCCAGCTGCTCGCTCACTTTGCGAGGTCCTTCCACGGGACGTCCTTGTCGACGCGCGGCTCTTGGGGCAGTCCGAGCACCCGCTCGGCGATGATGTTGAGCAGGATCTCCGATGTGCCGCCCTCGATCGAGTTCCCGCGGGCGCGCAGGTAGTTGTATCCGGGTGAGGGGCCGAACAGGTCGACCCGCTCGGGCCTGCGCATTTCATAGTCGCCGTAGCTCAGGCCCTCCTCACCGAGGACCTCCAGGACCAGCGAGGAAACCTCCTGGTTGAGCTTGGCGAAGGCGAGCTTGATCGACGCGCCCTCCGGGCCGGGATGCCCGGTCGCCAGCTGCTGCCGGAACAGGTCCGAGGTGAGCCGGACCGCCTCGGCCTGCACCCACGACGTCATCAACTCCCCATGCAGGCCGGGCCGGCGCAACTCGGCGCGGTCACGCCAGAGCCGGGTCAGCACGCCGATCGGCCCTTGCTCACGGTCGATGGCGACCGACCCGCCGATGGCCACCCGCTCATTCATGAGCGTGCCCTGCGCCACCCGCCATCCGTCCCCCACGTCACCCAGCCGGTGCACGTCGGGGATCTGCGCGCCGTCGAGGAAGACCTCGTTGAACTCGGCCTCCCCGGTGATCTGGCGCAGCGGCCGGACCTGTACGCCGGGATCCGTCATTTCGCAGACGAAGTAGGTGATGCCCTGGTGTTTCGGCAGGTCGGGATCGGTGCGCGTGAGCAGGATGGCCCATCGCGCCCGGTGCGCCATCGACGTCCACACCTTCTGCCCGGTGACGATCCAGACCCGCTCGCCGTCACGATCCTCCGGGACCGCGCGCGTCCCCAGCCCGGCGAGGTCCGACCCGGCGCCGGGCTCGCTGAAGAGCTGACACCAGACCTCCTCCCCCGTCCACAACGGCCGCAGCCAGCGGCGCTGCTGCTCCGGGGTGCCGAACCGCAGGATCGTGGGCGCCGCCATGCCCAGACCGATGCCGATGCTCTCCGGACGGTTGGTGGGCGCACCCGCCCGGGCGAACGCCTCGTCCACCACGCGCTGCAGCGAGCGCGGCGCGCCCAGGCCGCCGAGCCCTTCCGGGTAGGCGACCCACGCGAGTCCGGCGTCGAACCGTGCGTGCAGGAAGTCCAGCCGATCAGTCGTCCCGGGATCGTGGTCGGCGAGGAACGCCTCCACCCGGCGCAGCAGCTCAGACGCGTCCACCATCGTCACTGCTTACCATGCCGGGGTGAGAGCCGACGAGGTATCCGGCGCCGGCGCCCTGATCGGGTTGACGCTTGCCGGCGGCGCGGCGCGGGTTCAGGAGGTGCACACCGCGATCGCCCGCCGCGTCTTCACCGGCGTCGGGGTGGGCGTCGGATCGCTCGCCGGACCCGTTCGTCTCAGCCATGACGCGGTCGCGGCGACGTCGTACGGGGTGACGCGAATCGCCCTGCGCCATGGCATCCGGCTCGCGGGAATCCTTGCCGCGCAGCGGTTCGGGGACGGCGACCGCCTGGCGGATCGGCCGCGGGGCAGCCGCCTGCTGGCGGTCCTCAACGGAACTCACGGCGACCTGATGGCGCGTGAGGCGGCGGGGCTCGCGCTGCCGATGACGCTACGAGTCAATGGTCGCGACGTGCCACCGGCGCGCTCACACCTGGCTGCGGCGTTCTCGAGCGCGACCGCCCGTCTCGCCGTCTTCCTGCACGGCCTGGTCGAGGACGAAAAGGCCTGGCAGCGCGGCGCGGAGCGACATCATGGCCTGCCAGGCGTGACGTACGGGTCGCTGCTGGCGCGCGACCTCGGCTACACCCCGGTATGGATCCGCTACAACTCCGGCCTGCACATCTCCGACAACGGCCGGGCTCTCGGGGAACTGCTGGAGCACCTGGTCGAACACTGGCCGATCGACGTCGAGAGGGTTGTGCTGATCGGGCATTCGATGGGCGGACTGGTAGGTCGCAGCGCGCTGGCGCATGCCGCCGAACGGGAGATGGGCAGTGCGGGCGCCTGGCGTTGGCCGGACGTCGTCCAGGACACCGTCACGCTCGGATCACCGCACCTGGGGGCGCCGCTGGAACGCGGCGCCAACGTCCTCACGCATGCTCTGCACCAGCTGAATGAGACACGGCCACTCGGCGCGGTGCTGGCCTCCCGCAGCGCGGGGATCAAGGATCTGCGCTACGGCAATCTCGTCGAGGCGGACTGGCTGGGCCACTCCCCCGACGCGTTGCTGAGCAACCGAAGGACGCACATCCCGCTGCACGCCCGGGCCCGGCATTTCGTCGTCCTCACCACCGTTCTCGGCAGCGACGACAGCCGGATCGGCGACCTGGTGGGTGATCTGCTCGTTCGGCCGAAGAGTGCGCGCGGCGAATCCGGCGACGAACACCGCTGGGAGCTGCCGGAGGGGCACATACTGCGCCTGCGCGGGCTGCATCACCTGGATCTACTCAATCACCCGAAGGTCTACGAACGGCTCCGCAGCTGGCTCGCCGACGGGCCCGCCGTGTGACGTTGATCGCGAGATGCTCTCGTCGGCCACCGCGCGCGGCGTGATGCAAGCGTTTCCAGTGGCTACCGGGAGCATGACGCGGAACGCCGAAGCGTGGGATAGTCGCCGCCGTGCCGCCCTCCGGCCCGGATCGCGAAACGGCTCCTGGTGCCGTGAGCTTCGTTGCGACGCGGCGCCAGTGGACGTCGGCGCTGCGGGCATTCCGCGAGCTGACCCGCGCGCGGTGGATCACGTATCTCGCGGTGGCGCTGCCCCTGCTGGCCCTGACCCTCGTCGCCACCACGACGGGATCGATGACGTCGTTCGTCTGGGTACCCGTGTCAGCGGTCATGCTTGGCTGGACGCTGCCCACGGTGCTCGCGCCGTGGTTCACCCCGTGGCGGTTCAAGCGCGCGCTGGGCGTCGGCGAGCCGGTGACGTACCGATTCACTCCCGAGGAGATCACGCGGATCAGCCCGCGGCGCACCGAGACGGTGCCGTGGTCCCGCGTCGGCGCCCTGGCCATGCGGGACGGCATCCTCGCCCTCCTCACCACCCGGCAACGCTCCCTGCTGTGGGTGCCGGTGGAGCACGTACACCCCACGTCCCTATCCACGATCTTGGCGTGGGCCGAGCAGGTGGATGCCGACACCGTGCGCGTGACGGAAGCGGTTCGCCGCGAGCAGCCGGTCCCCAACCGCGAGGCAGTGGACGCTGTGCCCGCCACCGGTCTTCCCGCCGTCCCCCAGGTCACGGTCGAGCAGGTCACTGCCGAGGCGGTCGAGGCGTCAGCCGCCGTGACCCAGGAAGTGGCCACGCTCTTGCTGAAGCGTCTCTCGGGCTCGCGGCGCGGCCCCCAGGTGATCCTGTGGATCCTCCTCGCTGCCGGCGTCGCGCTGAACATCATGCTGATGGCGAGCGGCCGCGAGTCGGTCACGGAGATGGTGCCGCTGCTGGCACTGTTTCTGGCGCTGGCCTTGGTCGCGTTCGGCATGCCGGTGCTGCTCCGGCGCGTGGAGGCAGCGCGGTTCGCCCGTCGCCTCGGCGGGGAGTGGCGGTTCCGGTTCACGCCGAGCGACCTGTCGGTGACTTCCGCCCAGGGTGCCTGGACCGCCCCCTGGTCACAGGCCGATCGGATCTGGGTGCGGGACGGCGTCCTGGCAATCCGGCTCACTCATCCCCGGCGCATCACCGGGCTCCCCGTCTCGGCGCTGAACAGCCTGGACCTGCAGCGGGTGCTGAGCTGGGCGGCGGCGAAAGGCGTCCGCATCGACGGCGACAGCTGACCCGGACGCAATCCGGCCGGGGACGGGGCAGGTGCCCACGCGCAATCCGGCCGGGGACGGCGCAGGTGCCCACGCGCTATCCGGCCGGACGCCGCGCTTTACACACTGGATGCCGCTTTACTCACCGACTGCTGCTCCGTAGGCCAATGGGAGCGCTCCCAAACCGGCCTTCGGTGTGTAAAGCGGCCTTGGGTGTGTAAAGCGATCCCCGCCCACCACGGACCGATCAGGAGCGGGACCAGCGGATCAACCCATGAAGGTAATCGGGAGCGGGTCTAACGGATCACGCGTACGGTCGCCGGATGACGACATCTCGCAGGCCACCGCGGAGCACATTCGTCGCCGGACTGCGACTGGGCGTGAGTCTCGGCACGGCCACCTTCGTCCTCGCGCTGACGTTCGGCGCGCTGGCCCGGGCTGAAGGTTGGGGAATCCTCGCGCCGGTGGTGTCCTCGCTGATCGTCTTCTCGGGGTCGGCCCAGTTCGCGCTGCTCACCGCGCTGGGCGGTGGCGGTGGCGTCGTCCCGGCGGTTGCGGCGGCCGCGCTGATCAATGCACGGTTCCTTCCGATGGGCCTGGCGATCGCGCCCAGCCTGCGCGGCCGGCGGGCGCGCCGAGCCCTGGAAGGGCAGGCGGTAGTGGACGCGTCGTGGGCGGCGGCCCACGTCGGGGAGGGCCGCTTCGACCGGGAACTGCTGATCGGCGCGACGCTCCCGCAGTGGCCGCTCTGGATCGCCGGCACCTGGCTCGGCGCGGTGTTCTCACCGCCGCAGCATGTCGTCCATGACCTGGGACTCGACACGGCGTTCCCCGCCTTCTTCCTCGTCCTCCTCCTGCACGAGGCCGCGGCCACGAAACGGGCGCGGGTGGCGGCGGTGCTCGGTGGCTGCATCGCGGCCGGACTCGTCACGGTGCTGCCGCCGGGTATCGCGCTCATCGCGGCCACGGCCGCCGCGCTCGTCGGCCTGCGGCGTTTCCGGCAACGTCCCCGCGAGGCACGCTCGTGAGCACCGTCTGGACCGCCATCGCGGCCGCAGCTGTGGTGAGCTTCGTGATCAAAGCAGCCGGGCCGGCCTTGGTGGGCGACCGCGACCTCCCGCCGTGGTCAATGGGCATCATCGGCATGCTGGCCCCGGCCCTTCTTGCCGGCCTGGTCGTCGTGGACGTGTTCGGACCCGGCTGGTCATCGCTGGACGCCACCGTCATTGCGGGCCTGGCGGCCACCGCAGCCGCGACACTGCTGCGCGCACCGATGCTGGTCGCCGTCCTGGCCGGCATCGCCGCGACCGCGCTGCTGCGGCTCGCGTTCGGCTGACCCGCTCACCAGCGCCAGGTGGTCTCCAGCCGGACCGGTCGGCCCGGCTCGGCGTACTCGACGCCCTCACCCAACGGGTCGTTCGGCGAGTCCGGTGGCGCGCTCTGCGGCTCGACACACACCGCGCCGGGCCGCCCGGTGTAGACCACGAACCACGGCGACGACGACTCAACGGTCAACGTGAACTCCCCCGGCCAGTCGACCGACAACCGCCGGGCCGGGACGTCGAAGGCGTCGTCGACGCCGTCCGGTGCAGGACCGTCCGGCCCGGGCACCCGCCGTCCGGTGAACGTGTAGTCCGGCCGGCGTTCCAGCATCTGCGTCCCCTGGAGGTCGATCCGGGCCTGCTCCGGCGCGTCCGACGGCCGGCGGACGAACCACGGGTGGATTCCGCAGGCGGCGGGGAAGGCCGTCTCGTTCGCCGCGACCTCCAGCTCGATCGCCAGGTGATCCTCACGCAATCGGTAGGCCACGGTGACGGATCCCGGCCACGGCCAGGTCGGCCCGAGCGGCGCCGTCAGAACCATGTCCCGGTCACCCGCCTCGACGACGTCGAACGCCGTCTCCACTACGGTCCCGTGCAAGGCCCGGTCCTCGTAGGTCACCGGCATGGCGAACCGGCGCCCGTCCACGGAGAACGCGTCATCGCGCAACCGGCCGCACCAGGGCGCCATCAGGAAGGCTCCCCAGAAGACCGGGCCGTCGCCGGCATAGGCCAGGTACTCCCGGTCGGCGATGACCAGGGAGCCCAGTCGGCCGCCGTGTTCCGGTTCGACAACGCAGCGCGCGTCGCCCGCGACCAGCGGCCTGAGCCGGCCATTCATCGGGGCCTCCCGGTCGATGCCCGCACGACGAGCCGGGTGGCCAGTTCCACCCGCTCGCTCTCCGGCGGCTCGCCGTCCGCCAGCCGTAGGAGAGTCTGGCAGGCGACGCGCCCCATCCGGATGAGCGGCTGGTGCACGGTGGTCAATGGCGGTACGCCCCAGCGCGCGATCGAGACGTCGTCGAACCCGACGACGCTGAGGTCCTCGGGGACCCGCAGGCCGCGAACGCGCGCCGCCTCCAGCACGCCGAACGCCTGAAAGTCGCTGGTTGCGAAGATCGCCGTCGGGGGATCGGCCAGCGCCAGCAGCCCGAGGGCTCCCTGGTACGCCTTCGGAGAACGGAAATCGCCGTAGCGGATCAGATCCGGATCGACGTCGACGCCGGCGCTCTCCAGGGCAGCCCGGTATCCGTGTAACCGGGCCCGGCCGCCGAAGGACTCCGGATGACCGGCGATGATGCCGATGCGGCGGTGACCCAGCCCGAGCAGATGCTCCGTGGCCGCGACGCCGCCGGCCCAGTTGGTAGCACCGATGCTGGGCACGCCGTCCGGAACGTCCACCGGATCGATGACGACAACCGGTACTCCTGCCTCCTGGAAACGCCGGACCTGGGTCGTGGTCAAACTGGACGTGACGAGGATCAGGCCGAGCCGTCCGGCGGAGGCCAACCGCCGTTCCCAGCGGATGCCGGCCGCATCGTCGGTGACCGGGCCCACGACGACGTCGGCCCCCGCCTCGCGGGCCGCCGCCGTGACGCCGTTGATGATTTCCAGGCAGTACAGGCTGTCCAGCCCCTCGAAGGCCAGGTCCAGCACCGGGCGTTCGGGCGTCGGGCGGCGGACTCGGCGCGGGACGTAGGCGTGCTGTTGCAGCAGGTCCTCAATGCGGGCCCGCGTCTGCGGAGCGACGTCATGCCGGCCGTTCACCACCTTGGACACAGTGGGTAGCGACACGCCAGCGGCCTGCGCAACGGCGGCCAAGGTCACCCGTTGCTCCGGCGATCGTCGCGCCATGTCACCCCCTGCTGTCGAAAGTTTCGGTGCCGCGCTCTCCCGAATACTGGCTTCTTGACGGCGAGACAGTCCAGATCTACGTTGACCAGGAGTGTATGGCAACCCGAAACTTTCGATGGCGAGGAGGCCTGCGTCGTGACCAGCCCGACGACCTCGAGCGACTACCAGCCCACTCGGGACGACAAGTTCTCCTTCGGCCTCTGGACCGTCGGATGGCAGGGCGTGGACGTGTTCGGCGGCGCCGTCCGCGAGCCGCTGGATCCCGCCGTCGCCGTGCACCGGCTGTCTCAACTGGGGGCGTACGGGATCTCGTTCCACGACAATGACGTCTTCCCCTTCGGCTCCGGCGGCGGGGATCGAGAGGCGCACCTCAAGCCGTTCCGCACGGCGCTCGACGAGACCGGCATGCGGGTGCCGATGATGACGACGAACCTGTTCTCGCACCCGGTGTTCCGCGACGGCGGGTTCACCAACAACGACCGCGATGTGCGACGGTTCGCCATCCGCAAGGCGGCCGACGCGCTCGACCTCGCGGCGGAGCTCGGCGCGGAGACCTTCGTCGCCTGGGGCGGGCGCGAGGGTGCGGAGCACGGCGGCTCGAAGGACATCCGTACTGCGCTCGACCGGTACAAGGAGGCCTTCGATCTCCTCACCCAGTACATCCTCGACCGCGGCTACTCGATCCGGATCGCGGTTGAGCCCAAGCCGAACGAGCCGCGAGGCGACATCCTGTTGCCCACGGTCGGGCACGCGCTGGCTTTCATCAACGAGCTGGAGCATTCGGAACTCGTCGGCCTCAATCCCGAGGTCGGCCACGAGGAGATGGCGGGGCTCAACTTCGCGCACGGCATCGCCCAGGCGTTGTGGCACGGCAAGCTCTTCCACGTCGACCTCAACGGTCAGCACGGGCCGCGCTTCGACCAGGACCTGCGGTTCGGGGCCGGGAACGTCCGTGGCGCGTTCTGGGCGGTCGACACGCTGGAGTCCGCCGGCTACGACGGACCGCGGCACTTCGACTTCAAGCCGCCGCGCACCGAGGATCTCGACGGCGTGTGGGCGTCGGCCGAGGGGTGCATGCGCAACTACCTCATCCTGCGGGAGAAGTCGCGCGCCTTCCGGGCCGATCCCCAGGTGCAGGAGGCGATGCGGGACGCCCGCGTGGACCAGCTCGCGAACTCCTCGCTGGCGCCGGGCGAGACCATCGACACCCTCCGCGCGGAGCCCTTCGACCCGGACACCGCGGGACGACGCGGCATGGGATTCGAGCGGCTGGACCAGCTGGCGCTGGAGCACCTGTACGGCGTGCGCTGACGGCGCCGCCGCGCCCCGACGCGCCGCGTGTGGGTCAGGAGCGCGCGGGAGGGTCCTTGGCGGAGGCGGCCGCCTCCGCCTGCGCGAGCCGTGCCTGCAATCGGCTGCGGATCTCGTCCGGGGTGTAAGAGCGACGACGGCGCTCCGCCCGCGCGACGACGACACCGGTCGCCGCCACTCCGGCGAGCCCGGCCAGACCTACGACCTTCCACCAGCGCACGCCCGTAGCCTAGGCCCGTGCCCGGGGCCCGGATGACGCTCGCCCAAGCCGTGGATCTCGCCCGCACCGGAGACGTGTGGCTGTTCCGCGGTCGCAGCGCGGCGGATCGCGCCATTCAGACGATCACCAACAGCCCGGTGAATCACGTCGGCATGACGGTCGCCATCGAGGACCTGCCGCCCCTCATGTGGCATGCCGAGCTCGGCCGGTCGCTGCCGGACGTGTGGGCGGGCGAGCACCGCCGCGGTGCCCAGTTGCACGACCTGCACGACGCCGTCGTGGTCTGGGCGAGGAGGTACGGGCAGCGGGCGTGGGTTCGACAGCTCGCCCGCGAGGTCAGCCGGGCGCAGGAGGACGCCGTCCTGCGACTGATCGCGCGGACGGACGGGACGCCGTTCCCGTCGACGGCGGGTCTGGCCGGCCGTTGGGTGCGGGGACGCGCGCACCGCTGGCGCCGTCATGACGCGGACGAGGCGAGCCTGGAGACCGCCTACTGCGCCGAGATCGTCGCGATGACGTACCAGGCCATGGGCCTGTTGCCGGCCAGCCGGTCGCCGAGCTGGTACGACCCTGGCCGCTTCTGGAGCGGGGACGGGCTGGAGCTCCTGGACGGGCAGCGCCTCGGCGAGGAGATCGAGGTCGACGTCCCGAATTAGCAGGCGTTTCGACCCACTTTAGGGGTCAAAACGCCTGCTGATTCGAGGTGTGATCAAGGTCAGGCGATCCCCCGCGCCTCGAACCAACGATTCCACGCCACGCGGTACTCCTCCAGGAGAGCCCTGCCCGTCGCGCCACGTCTACGCGCCCCACGAAGGGCGGCTGTCGGCCCCATCTCCTCGATTCGATCGAGCGTCTCGTCCTGGTCTTGGTCCATGCGCCAGTAGGCGGTCATCACGTCCTCGAGCAACGTGTCGTCCGTCCTGTTGCCCTGGAGACGGTAGGCAATCAAAGCGTCGGCAGCTCCCAGGACGTCGCGCCGGCGGAACGGATCGGCACCTGGCAGTTCCATCGAAAGGTCCGTCCACACCAACAACGGAATCAGCTGCGAGGTGAGTTCATCGAGATCGTCTTCGGAATCCTCGACCGGCCTGCCGGTCAGTTCCGAATAGGCCTTCGCCGCCACCTCCAGTCGCTCGACGTGGTCGGCCAAGCCGCCGGACCGGATCGACCACAGGAACCTGGCCGCGTTCTTCACGACGAAGGCAGTGCCCGCCAGGCGGCCGCGACCGGCAATCTTCGTGACGTCACCCCAGGAGCTCAGCTGGCTCCGCACGTACTCCAGCACGATGCTGCGCAGGGCGTTGCGTTGATCCAGCTCATCAGAGTCCACGGCCGAACTCCTCCCGCACCTTGATCACGCGAAGCCGCTCACGGTTCAGGCGCCCTCGAATTGACCCGCGGCCATTCATCCCGTGCGGCAAGGTAAGGGACGAATCCTCGTCCGATCTCATCCATCCAGCGGGTCAGACGTCCATCGTCGGTTCGCCAGAATCCCCGGCACTCTCGCAGAAACTCCAGGACCGTTTCCTTGCGGTCCGCCAGCAGCAGGTCCTGGGCAAGAGCCATGTACGGGCCGGACTCAGCGAGTATTCGCGCCCGTGGCGCCCGAAGCGCGGCGAACAGGTCGCGTTCCGCGGCCACCACATCGCCTGCGCGTAGGGCCAGACGACCCTGAATCATCGTCGAGTAGAACGCTGTCCGGTAGGCCAGGGCGTCGCGGAGGATGTCCGCGCTCGGCGACGTGGCCGGGTGAAGGAGGAACTCCTCGGCACGATGTGCAAGCGCTGCCGCGGCACGTTGCGCGGTTTCGGCATCACCCACTTCCACGGCGAGATGGCCCAGTGCCGGCAACCAGCCGTAACGCGCCAACTCCCGCAGGGACGGCAATAGGCCGCCGCCAGTCGCCCGTGCGATCCGCCGAGCCTCCGCGCTGTCCGCCACCCGTAACCAGCGGAGCGCGGACTCTGCCTGTGCGCGTCGCGCGGCGGCAATCGGCGTGCGGCGCATGCGGCGCATCGGCCTGCGACCCAGCTGATAGGCAGCGCTCGGGGCCAGGCGCGCTGTCAAGGCAGGCAGGAGATCAGTCTGAGACCTCACGGATCCGGACCTCCCGTTGGACTGCGGCCAGGTCAGCCGACCTTGCTCCTACCGCACCATGATCAGACAACCCATGGGATGTCTGATCAAGCGTCAGTGCCCGTGATCAAGCCTGGTCGTTGGGAGATGCCCGCGATCGGCGGCTCCACACGAGCCTCGACCGGCGCCTCGGGCAGCAGCCGAACCATGACGTCCAGGCCGGACCGGGTGGCGCTGGCCGAGCCGTACTTCTTCTGGAACGCCGTGCTCACCTGGCTGCCGAGCGGGTCGTCGCTCGCGACAATCTCGAACCGGTGCCGGGTCTGCCAGGCGTCGGCCACGAGAAACGTCGGCTCCTCCGTCTTCTGCTCCGTCCGGAGCAGGTCGACGACGAGGTCCACCGATGCGGCGAACACCTCGCCCTCGTGCGTCACGTGCTGCACCACATGACGTCGCGCCGCCTGCTCCGTGCTTCCCGGCTGCACGGACAGCGGGAGATACAGGTATTCCTCCAGATCGCGGGTCTCGACGTCCCGCCAGACCGTGTCGAACTGCTCGCAGACGAAGCGGGCCAGTCCCGACGTCACGTTGGTCTCGTAGTGCCGCACGTCGGTCCCGACGTTGCTGCCCATCGGGAAGAAGGAGCACATCGCCCGCTGGTCCCACGCGTAGAGCCGGGCCGGCGGCAGGGAGGAGTACACCCGGATCTCCAGCAACCCGGCGAGGTCCGCGGCCAGACTGTTGCGAAACCGCTGCAGCGCCGAGAGAGTCTCGGAGATGATCGAGGACACGTCGATCTGGTTGTCCAGGTCATGCCTGCGCTGTTCCGCGGCGTAGCTCAACGGATCCAACACCAGGACATGCACGGGGACGCCGCGCGCGAGGGCGCGACGGCACGCACCGAGGAACGACTCGCGCCACGGATGATCCATGACATAGGGCCAGGCCCCCATGATCCGGATCCGCTGAGACGCCCGCGCAACGCCGGCGATGAACTCCTCGTGCGGGAAGCCGTGGTGAATGGTCTCCTCGGGCCGCCGCGCCTGCTCCACCAGCGGCTCCAGGACGATCGCCGTGAGGAAGACGCCCAGCGCCGTAGAGCCGACATTCACCATGAGGTCCTGCGCAATGCCCTGGCGGACGAGCACCGCCAGGACGATGAACACGATGGCGCTGCCGAGCACGACGACGAGCGCGACCGTGTACTTGGTGCGATCGGCCACCAGCCGTCGAAGGGTTTTGACGATCACGACTTCCGGCTCACCTTCAGACACGCCCACTCCACCGAGGGCGACATGCGAATTGCACCAGTAAGCCACGTTGCGGCCGAAGGCTGCATCAATAAGCACAGTGCGGCCGAAGGCTGCACCCATGAGCACAGTGCGGCCGAAGGCTGCACCCATGAGCACAGTGCGGCCGAAGGGCGCAGCCTACGAGCCGACACATCTTGACAGTCACTCCGAAGTGAGAGTTACTATCATTTCATTGTCACTCTCTAAGTAGAGGAACTGTCATGTCGACGATCACCTCGGCCGGCGCCACAACCGCCACCCAGACCTCGCGCTCGCGCTGGTGGGCGCTGGCGGCCCTGGCTGCCAGCACGCTCGTCGTCGGCCTGGACACCACCGTGCTCAGCGTCGCCCTCCCCACCCTGGCCACCGACCTGAACGCCTCCACCAGCCAGCTGCAATGGTTCATCGACTCCTACACCCTGGTGCTGGCCGCGCTGCTCCTGCCGGCCGGGCTGCTCGGCGACCGGTTCGGCCGCAAGCGCCTCCTCCTCGGCGCGCTGGTCGCCTTCGGTGCGGCGTCGGCCTGGTGCGCGTACGCGCGTTCCGCCGAGGAGCTCATCGCCGCCCGCGGAGTCCTGGCGCTCGGCGCCGCGTTCATCATGACGCTGCCCGTGGCGGTCCTGCCCGTGATCTTCACGCCGCGGGAACGCCCTCGCGCCATCATGGTGTGGACGACGGCGATGTTCGCCAGCTTCCCGCTGGGGCCGATCGTCGGCGGCGTCCTGCTGAACAACTTCTGGTGGGGCTCGGTCTTCCTGCTGAACGTGCCCGTGGTCGCGCTGGCCGTTGTCGCCGTCGCCACGCTGCTGCCCGAGTCGGCGAGCCCGGGCCGCCGCCGCCTCGACGTCGCCGGCCTGGTGCTGTCCGTGGCGGGCCTGGTGGCCTTGACCTATGGCGTCATCGCGGCCGGCGAGGACGGCTGGGGCGACGGCGCCGCGCAGCTGACGATGGCGGTCGGCGCCCTGCTGCTCGCAGCGTTCGTGGGGTGGCAGCTGAGGCTGTCCGCCCACGGCGGGCAGCCCCTGATCGACCTGTCCCTGTTCCGCTCCCCGGGCTTCACCTGGGGTACCGCATCGGGGATCATGGCCACCTTCGCGATGTTCGGGCTGCTCTTCACCGGCCCCCAGTACTTCCAGGCCGTGCTCGGGTACGACGCCCTCGGGACCGGGCTGCGGCAGCTGCCCATGATCGGCGGGCTGATCGTCGGTGCTCAGGTGGGCGGTCGGCTCACCCCACGGACCGGCGCCAAGTCGACCGTGGGCATCGGCTTCGCAGTCATGGCTGCCGCCCTGTTCCTCGGCGCCACCACCGACGTGACCGACGGATTCGCCCTTGCGGCGACGTGGATGGCGGCCTTCGGGCTCGGCTTGGGCTTCGCGCTTCCGACGGCGATGGACGCCGCGCTCGGCGCCGTCCCCCGCGACCGCACCGGCATGGGTTCTTCCATGATCATGTCCATGCGGATGGTGGCCGGCGCGATCGGCGTAGCGGTGCTCGGAACGGTGGTCAACTCCGCCTACCGGGCGCGGCTGGACGTGAGTGGTCTGCCGGACGAAGCGGCCGACGTGGTGCGGAACAGTGCCTCGGCGGGCGCCGCCGTCGCCGGGCAGCTGGGGTCGGAGCCATTGCTGGTCTCCGTGCAGGCGGCCTTCGTTCATGGGATGGACGTCATGCTGGCCACCTGCGGCGGCATCGCCCTGGTCGGCGTTGTCCTTGGCGTCGCCTTCCTGCCGCAGCGCTCTGCCCACGGTGCGGACGCCGCGCCGGAGCAGGGAGAATCGGAGCATGACGTCGTCGCTGTCTGAGGCCGACAAACGGCCCACGAGCCTGCGGGAGCGGAAGAAGGCCAAGACCCACGCGGCCATCCGGGAGCACGCCATGCGGCTCTTCCTCGAGCAGGGCTACACCGCGACGACGATCGAGCAGATCGCCGAGGCCGCCGAGGTATCGCCGAGCACGCTGTTCCGCTACTTCCCGACCAAGGAAGACCTGGTGTTCCGCGACGAGTTCGACCCGCTCGTCATCGGGGAGTTCCAGCGCCAGCCGCCGGAGCTGTCGCCCGTCCAGGCCTTCCGCAATGCCCTGAGATCGACGATCGGGTCCCTGCCGGACGACGTCCTCCAGCGCGAGCACGACCGGCATCGGATGGTGGCCGCCGTGCCGGAGCTGCGAGCGGCGATGCTGGAGGAATACATCAACGGCATCCGGCAGATCGCCGTGCTGATCGCCGAACGCGTCGGGCGGGTTGCGGACGACCCGACGGTGCGGGCCTTGGCGGGGGCGATCGTCGGCGTCCTGATGTCCGCAGCGCTGGACACGATGGAATCCAGCGCCGACGTCGGGCTCGACGCCTTTTACGCCACCCTGGACGAGCGGCTGGCCGTCCTCGACGCCGGCCTGCCCATCTGACCGGCCATCTGTCCACCGGACGCCCGGAGGACGAGGATAGGACCGGCGACGACATCACCAGCGAGCGAAGGAGTCACCGTGGACCCGTCTCGTACCGCAGTAGTCCTGATCGAGTTCCAGAACGACTTCACGTCAGAGGGTGGCGCGCTGCACGGCGCCGTGGCCGACTCCATGACGTCCACGAACATGCTGGCCAACGCCAAGTCGCTGGTCGAGGCCGCGCACGAGGCCGGGGTGACCGTCATCCATGCGCCCATCTCCTTCGTCGAGGGCTACCGCGAAATCACGCAGTCGCCGTACGGCATCCTCAAGGGCGTCGTCGACAGCAACGCCTTCGTCAAAGGCAGTTGGGGCGCGCAGATCGTGGACGACCTCGCGCCCGGCGAGGGCGACATCGTGGTGGAGGGCAAGCGCGGGCTGGACACGTTCGCCAGCACCAACCTCGACTTCATCTTGCGCAGCAAGGGGATCGAGCATGTCGCGCTCGGCGGCTTCCTCACCAACTGCTGCGTGGAGTCCACGATGCGCTCGGCCTACGAGCGCGGGTACGACGTCGTGACGCTGACCGACTGCGTGGCCGCCACGAGCGCGGAGGAGCACGACGCCGCGATCACCTACGACTACCCGATGTTCTCCAAGCCGATGAGCTCCGGGGACTTCATCAAGGCCCTGCACGGCGCGGCCGAGGTCGACGACAGCAGCCGCGGCTACTGACTGCGGGATCAGGCCATCGACGGCAGGCTTGCTTGATCAGCCGACGCTGCTTGGTCACGAAGAGCGATTCGCTGCTGCAGCGCGAGGACGGCGGCGCGCACCGGCTCCACGTCGGTGGGCTGTTCGATGGCCGCTTCGCCCACCTCCAGCACGAGCGCGGCCTCCCTCGCGACGGCGGTGAGCCGGTCCGGGAACTCCTGGATCACCGTCTCGCAGCTGCTGAGCAGGCGGATCAGCGCGAGCAGGACGGTCGTCTCCCGCGACCCATAGCGGCGGATCAGCCCGCACATGATCGCTAGGTATTCGTCGAAGCGCCGGCTGGGCACCGTCACCGACACCCCGCCGTCGGGGTCGTGGACGACGTCCGCGCCGAGCGGGCGGCAGGCCATCGAGCAGAAGATCACCGCCAGATGGTCGATCGCCTGGATCGCGGTGTAGGGGTCATTGACCGCCGGGGACAGCGCCTTGCAGGCCACGTCGACGAGCTGCCGGATGCCGAGCGCGGCGTCCTGCTCATACGTCCGCTCGAAACCCACGCGGACGGCTCCTTCGATGGCGTGCCGCATCACCTCCGGGTCGAGCGGTGGGTCCTCGGGGCGGAGGGACCAGATCCAGGCGAACGGCGTCCCGACAACGGCGTGCTCCCCGACGCGCTGACACAGCCGCACGCTGACGCCGTGCTTCCGCGCCGTCGGCATGATCAGCTCCGGGTGCGCCGTCTGCACGTACCCGGACCGGGAGGCGCGCAGGACCACCGCATGTGGCGGGACCTCGAACGCCGAGTGCTCGTGGCTACCGCGCAATCCGCGGCGAACCGAGTCAACAGTGGAGCGTTCGACCACGCGCATGATGGCGTCGATCTGGATCGAGTGCACCAGGTGGTCGGCGAAGAACACCACCAGTCCGAGACTGGCGAACAGCAGCACGAGCGATCCACTGACCGCCAGTCGCGGGTACTCCTCGGTCCGCACTCCGGAGGAGACACCCACGGTGTAGAGCCCCGCGGCCGAGTACGCGAAGGTCGCCACGAACGCGCTCATCACCAGCTGGTTGGGCCGGTCGCGCAGGAAGTTCCGCAGCAACCGCGGCGAGAACTGAGTGGACGACAGCTGCAACGCCACGACGGTGAGGCCCAGAACCAGCGCGATCACCGTGATGACGGTTCCCGAGATGGCGATGAGCAGCGCCCGCGCGTCGTCCGCCGTCCCCTGGAACGCGATCGGGGCCAGGGGCGAGTCCGGACCGATCTCGATCTGCGACAGCGTGGATCCCGCGATCAGCGCGCCCAGGGCGGCCAGGCTCGGAAAGACCCACAACGCTCCCCGGACGTATTCGCGAAATGCTTCCAGCCGGATCATGGCAGGCCTCCGCCCGTCGGCACGTCGTCGTCGTAAAGCCCCAGTTCAGCGTGCCACGACCGACGCTGGTCGGCGAGGGTTGACCCCCGAGACACAACCCAGGGCCGGATCGGGGTCGGGGCAGGGTCGTCCCGGATGTCGCAGGCCGCCGAACCGGCACACCCTTGAGTCATGGCCGCCGGAACGGCCGGCGGCCAGGTGATACGAGGCTCACGAGGCCTCGGAAGGGACCGATCTCCCAATGAACGACATCCAGCAGGCGTTCGGGCGCCAGGGCCTGTACCGCCCGCGCGACGGCCGCATCCTCGGCGGAGTCTGCGCCGGTCTGGGCCGCCGGTTCGGCATCGACCCGTGGCCCGCGCGGTTGCTCTTCCTGCTCATCCTCATGGTCATCCCGGGCAGCCAGATCCTGATCTACCCGATCCTGTGGATCCTCATGCCGAACGAGACCACGTCCTATCCGCCGGTCACCGGCACTCCCGCCGCACCGGCGTGACGCACGGCGCCGGGCTCCGGTTCCGGCTCCGGTTGCGCAGCAGCAGCGTCGAGGAGCGCGTCCAGCACGGCGAACGGCTCCGCAGCCGCGCCGCGGGCGTGCTCCTCGTCGTATGACGCGCCCGCGGCCGCGCGCACGGCGGCCGCCAGCTGGTCCGCCAGCGGGCGCAGCAGCGGCCACACCGCGACCCCGGCCACCTGCCGCACCCGATCCGCCGTTCCGAGCAATCGGGCGGCCTCGGCCTGCCGACCGGAGGCCAGCGTCACCGCAGTGAATCCGTCCAGGCAGTAGGCCAGGCCCTCCAGGTCCTGCAGCCGCCGATGAATCCGCCCGGCGGCGGCGAGCCGGTCGCGGGCACCGGGGACGTCGCCAGTGAGCAGGGCGTCGAAGCCCAGCTGGTCCAGGCACGCACCCCGCATGTGGTCGTCCTCGATCCGCGCCGCACGCTCCAGCGCCTCCTCGTGCATCGCCACCGCCGCCGGCACGTCCTGGTCCAGCAGCGCCAGCTGGCCGAGCGGCGTGAGCGCGAGCGCCACGCCCCAGTGGTCGTCCAGGTCTCGGAAGAGCCGCAGTGACTCCTCCAGCATCGACCGCACCTGCGGCCGCTCCTGCGCAGGCAGGGTCAGGGCGTGGCTGAACAGTCCCTGTGCCAGCAGCCGGGGATTGCCGATCCGCCGCGCGATGTCGACCGCCTCGGCCAGCAGCGGCGCCGCCTCCTCCGTGCGGCCCAAGGCGATCAGGGTGGTCCCGCGACCCCACAGCATGAGTGCCGCCGAGTCCGGTGACAGCCGGGACGCGGACGGCAGCTGCGCGGCCTGCTCGGCAAACCCGAGCATCTCCCCGAGCAGCCCGCGCGACCACCAGTACCGCGACAGCGGTGCGGTGACCCGGACTGCCAGCTCGGCGTCGTCCGCGTCGATCGCCCAGCGCAGGACGGCGCGCAGCGTGTCGAGTTCGGTGTCGACCCTGGGCGCCCAGTCCCGCCCCTCGGGACCTGCCAGCGCCGCTCCAGCGTCCTGGCTCAGTTGCGTGACGTACGCCGCCAGCCGGCTCATGGCGGCCGCGTACCCGCCGTCGGAGCGAAGGCACTCCGCCGCGTACTCGCGCACCGTGTCGAGCATCCGGAACCGCGGCTCACCCTGGAACACCCCGTCCGGGCTGACCAGGCTGTGCTCGACCAGGGACGACAGCGTCTCCAGGACATCGAGGTCGCCGTCCACCTGGCCCACTGCCTCCGCGGCACTCATCGACCAGCCGCCGACGAAGACGGACAGCCGCCCGAGAAGGACCCTGTCCTGCGCAGCCAGGAGGCCATAGCTCCACTCGATCGTGTCGCGCAGCGTCTGCTGCCTGGCAGGCGTGTCGACGTCCTGGCTGTGCAGGTCCAGCCGGCGATCGAGGCGCCGCAACAGCAGGTCGGGCGGCATCAGCCGGGTGCGAGCGGCAGCGAGCTCGATAGCCAGCGGGATGCCATCCAGCCGGCGCACGATCTCCGCGAGAGCGGCCGCGTTGTCCTGCGTGACCTCCAGCCCGGGCCGCACCTGACGGGCCCGCTCGAGAAAGACCTGCACCGCCGCGGAGGCGGCCACGGACGCCGGATCGATCGTGGCTCGGTCCAGGACAGGGGTCTCCAGCGGCGCCACCGGGTACTCGTGCTCCCCGCGCAGCCGCAGCACGCTGCGGCTGGTGACCAGGACCCGGGTGCGCGGACAGGCCGACAGGAGCCGGGCGACGTCCGGCGTCGCCCCCAGGACGTGCTCGAAGTTGTCCAGGACCAGCAGGATGCCCCATCCCGCGAGCCGGTCGGTCAGGACATCGATCAGCGGGCGGGTTCCCTCCACCCGCACCCCGAGCGCCGCGGCGACGGCGTTCGGCACCTCCTGGGCGTCCGCGACTGCTGCCAGGTCGACGAACGTGACGCCGTCGAGCTCGCCGGCCAGGACGGCGGCCGCCTCCAGCGCCAGGCGGGTCTTCCCGATGCCGCCCGGGCCGGTGATGGTGACCAGCCGGGCCTCCGGGCGGCGAAGCAGCGACAGCAACTCACGCAGTTCCCGTTCCCGGCCGACCAGCGGGGTCAACGGAACCGGCAAGGGGGCCGGGTGCACGGCAGCGGCGGCGGGTCCCGGCCGGGTTGCCGCCGCGAACCGGTCGGTCAGCAGCAACGCGAGATCGTCGGCGATCCGCTCACCGAGCTCCTCGGCGTCGCGATAGGGCGTGGTCGACGCCGTCCCGTCGCCCCAGATCCGCTCGATCATCGACGTGAGGCGTGGCTCCCGGGCCGGTGCCGGGGTTCTGACGTACATCAGTTTCGGCCGGTCGCCGGAGAGCAGGTACTCGTCCTCCAGCCCGGAGATCTCCATGTCCGGCGCGGTCCAGCCGTAGCGCTCGCCGTAGATCCCGATGAACACGTCGCTCTGCGCCAGGTAGGACCGGTACAGCTCGCGCGGCGGGTGGGGCCGCGCTCCCAGCTCGAACATCACCGGGGTCAGCCGCAGGCGCGTGATCGCGGCCCGGGCCGCCCGCCGTTCGGGGGCAAGTTCCTCCAGCGTCGAGGAGACGAAGACGCGCACGCGCCGGTCGGGCGTGGCAATGTCCGTGGCGAGCCCGGTGGTCATCTGCCTGCCCCCTCGACTCCCCCGCGCCGTCGGACTCCTGCGTTCCCGTGGTCGACGAAACAGACCCTAACTCCGATGGCGGGGGAATAGGCGAACCCTTTGCGGCAATGATGTGACGTGCGCGAGATGTCGAGACCGGGTGACGTGATGGATGCGGGTGCCGCCGACCGCCCGCCATTGGTGCCGCCTATGGCGTGGCTGCTCCTGGCGTTCAGCGGCCTGACGCTGCTCGCCTTCGCCGCCCTGTTCCTCGGCTCGGAGGTCACTGAAGACTACTTTGCCTGGACGATCCAGCCGCCGCTCACCGCCGCCTTCCTCGGTGCCGGCTACGGCGCCGGGTGCGTCCTCGTGGCGCTGTCCCTGCGGGCTCGCACGTGGGCGGGCGCGCGTAGCCCACTGCTGACGATCCTGCTCTTCACCCTGCTCACGCTGCTGGCGACTCTGCTGCACCTGAACCGCTTCCATTTCGACTCTCCCGGTACCACCGCGCGTTTCGCCGCGTGGTTCTGGATGGTCACCTACGTCGTGGTGCCGCCGGCCATGGCGATCCTGATAGCGGTCCAGGAGCGCGCCGCCCGGCCCAGCGGCGGTAGGCCGCGGCCCATCCCAGCCTGGCTGACCGGCCTCCTGCTGGTGGAGGGACTGGTCATGCTGGGCGTCGGGGTGGTGATGTTCGTTTTCCCCGGTACCTCCGACGCGCTCTGGCCGTGGACCATGCCACCGCTGTCCGTCCGGGCTGTCGCCGCCTGGCTGATCGCCTTCGGCGTCGCGGCGGGACTCGCCGTCCGGGACGGCGACCTGGCCCGGCTGGAGATTCCCTCCCTGGCCTACGCCGTGTTCGGCGTGCTGGAACTGGCCGCCCTGCTCCGCTACCGGCACGAGCCCGACTGGGACGGCCCGGCCGCGTGGATCTACCTCACCCTGGCCGTGACGGTGACCCTTACCGGGATCGCGGGCTTGCTGGCCATTCGCTTGACGGCACGCCAGGCGGCGCCTAGCAAGAACCCATGACCCAGCCGACAGGCCAGCCGAAGACTCGGGAGACGACGCAGGACGAGGGGCGACGGCGCGCCGCGATCGCGGTGCTGTCCCGCAACGCCAAGGCGCGGTCGGTGCTCGGCCGCGAGCTCGGGAAGCGGTACGGCGCCGACTACGACGTCACGGTGTTCCAGGATCTCCCGGACGCGACCGCCCGGCTCGGCGAACTGCGCGATGCAGGGACCCCGGTGGCGCTGCTCATGGTGGGGTTCGGTGATGAGGACCCGGACGGGCTCTCCGCGCTGGAGACACTGGCGTTGCTGCACCCGACGGCCTTCCGGATCGCGGTCGTCCGGTGGGGGGACTGGGAGACGGCCGGCCCGATCTTCCAGGCCATGACGCTGGGCACCGTCGACCGATGGGTGGCCCGCCCGGAGGAGACACCGGACGAGGAGTTCCACCGCGCCGTCACCAGCTTCCTGGAGGAATGGACGAGCCGTCAGGGCAGCGGCTACCAGGCAGTCCGGCTGATCGGCGAGCACTGGTCGCCGCGCTCTCAGCAGTTGCGCGACGTATTCACCCGCAACCGCATCCCGCTCGGGTTCTACGACGCCGACTCATCCGCCGGCCGCGAGTTGCTCGACGGGCTCGGCCTGGAGGACCCGCCGTTGCCGGTCGTCGTCCTGCGCTTCACCCCGCAGGGGCACGTGCTGCAGAACCCCACCGATCTGGAGATCGCCGAGGCCTTCGGCCTGATGCGGCAGCTCGACCCCGGAGAGGTCTTCGACGTCGCGGTGATCGGCAGCGGGCCGGCCGGACTCGGCGCGGCGGTGTACGCGGCGTCCGAGGGCCTGAAGACCATCGTCGTCGAGGTGGAAGCGGTCGGCGGTCAGGCCGGGACCAGCTCACTCATCCGCAACTACCTCGGCTTCCCCGCCGGGATCAGCGGCAACCGGCTCACGTTCAACGCCTACCAGCAGGCGTGGTCCTTCGGCGCGACCTTCCACTTCATGCGTCAGGCCACCGGCCTGACCCAGGACGACGGGTTGCACCGGGTCACCCTCTCCGACGGGACGTCGCTCGCGGCGCGAGCCGTGATCGTGGCGACCGGCGCGACATACCGGCGGCTGGAGGTTCCCCGCCTGGAGGCACTGCAGGGACGCGGCGTCTTCTACGGCGCCGCGGTGGCCGAGGCGAAGGCGATGACCGGACGGCACGTGTTCATCGCCGGCGGCGGCAACTCGGCCGGCCAGGCCGCGGCGCACATGGCCCGCTACGCCGATCGCGTCACCCTGGTCGTCCGGCGCGCCACTTTGGCCGAGAGCATGTCCGACTACCTGGTGCAGGAGATCGACTCCAACCCGGTGATCGACGTCCGCTACCGCACGGTGATCGTGGACGGCACCGGCGAGGACTTCCTGGAGTCCCTTGTGCTGCGGGATCTCGACACCAGCAGCGAGGAGACGGTGCCGGGCGTGCTGTTCGTGCTGATCGGCTCGGAGCCGCGCACGGACTGGCTGGGGGACGCCATCGCGCGTGACCCGTGGGGGTTCATCCTCACGGGATCGGAGACTCTGGCGGACGACGCGAAGCCGGCGTGGCCGCTGGATCGCCCGCCCCTGCCGCTGGAGACCTCGATGCCGGGGGTGTTCGCGGCCGGCGACGTGCGGGCGGCATCGGTCAAGCGGGTGGCCTCCGCAGTCGGCGAGGGTGCGCTCGTGGTGTATCTGGTGCATCAGTACCTGGAGCTGACGCGCTGAGCTGCCGCCCGGCTTGAGGGGTTGCGTGCGGATCGCCAGTCGGCCGAAGGAAACCCGCTGGGGAGACCGCCACCCGGCGGCGTAGGGTGACGTTTAACCGGAAGCGCTCTCCACTTTGATCCGTGAGGACCCAAATGTCGGCGTCGCCCGCTGCCACCGAATCGTCCGCCACCTCCGCGCCACAGGGACTCGACCGCGAACTCATGGTCGTCGCGTCGGTCGTCATTCTTGGCGTGATCATGTCCATCCTGGACATCACGGTCGTCAACGTCGCGATCAACACGCTCGCCCGCGAGTTCGAGACCACCTTGCCCACGATCCAGTGGGTCGCGACCGGGTACACCCTGGCGCTCGCGACCGTCATCCCGCTGACGGGCTGGGCTGCCGACCGTTTCGGCACCAAGCGGATCTACCTGACGTCGATCGTTCTCTTCGTCACGGGCTCGGCGCTCTCCGGCATCGCGTGGAGCTCCGAGGCGCTCATCGGATTCCGGGTCCTGCAGGGTCTGGGCGGCGGGATGCTCATGCCGGCCGTGATGACGATCCTCACCCACGCGGCGGGCCCGCACCGCATCGGCCGCATGATGGCGGTGATCGGCATCCCGATGCTGCTGGCGCCGATCTTCGGGCCGATCCTCGGCGGCTGGCTCGTCGACGACTTCTCCTGGCGCTGGATCTTCTTCATCAACCTGCCGATCGGCATCGTGGCCCTGATCGGGGCGTACCGGGTGCTGCCACGGGACGTGTCGCAGGCGCATCACCGGCTGGACTGGCTCGGGCTCGTCCTGCTCTCGCCCAGCCTGGCCGCGATCATCTACGGCCTTGCCGAGTCGGCGACGTCAGGCGGGTTCGGTCACGCCAAGGTGCTCGTCCCGATAGTCGTCGGTGCCCTCGCGTTCACCGCATTCGTGTGGCATGCCCTGCGGGCCTCCGAACCGCTGATCGACCTGCGGCTGTTCCGCAACCGCACCTTCTCCACGGCGTCCATCACCCTGATCCTGATGATCATTTCGGTCTTCGGCGGCATGCTGCTGCTGCCGCTGTACCTGCAGGTGAACCGGGGCGAGACGGCGATGGACACCGGTCTGCTGCTCGCGCCGCAGGGGCTCGGGGCGATGCTCGCCATGCCGATCGCCGGCCGGCTCTCCGACATGACCGGCGTCGGGCGCATCGTTCCGTTCGGGCTGCTCGCCGTTGCAGTGTCGTTCCTCGGGCTGACGCAGCTGGAGGGGGACACCTCCTATTGGCTGCTCGGCGGGCTGCTCTTCCTCATGGGCGTGGGCATGGGGTTCTCGATGATGCCGCTGATGTCCGGCGCGCTGCAGACCTTGCGGAAGGCGACCGTGGCACGGGCCAGCACGGCAATCAACATCATCCAGCAGGTCGGTGCGTCGATCGGCACCGCGGTGCTCAGCATCCTGCTGACCAACGAACTGAAGGAGCGCCTACCGGACAGCGGCGGCTCCCGCGGAGCGGGCGGCAGCATCAACGACCTGCCGTCCGACGTGCGGGAGCGGGTCGCCGCCCTGATGGCGGACGCCTTCGGCGCGACGTTCTGGTACGCGCTCGGCCTCGTCGTCCTGGCCGTGGTGGTCGCCGTCGTGCTGCTGCCGAAGCAGCGTCCGCCCGCTCCGGAGGGGGACTCCGAGGAGGCGGCAGCCCCGCTCATGATGGGCTGATCCACCGGTCACGGAGGATCCAACTGCCGAGCGGTGGCCGGTTCCTCCGTGACGTCATGGTCGCGGCCGATCACGGGCTCTCGCATGTTTGCTTCGTCAACCGGCCCGGAAAACCGAAAAAAGTTCGGTCACAGGACATTCCCAGCGAAGGAGGAGCAGAGGTACAGTCGGGTCCGCTTGCCCGTTACAGCCCGTATGGGACAAGAACCCAATGCGCTCGAACGGTGTGATTCGGACCCTACGTGGGGGTAACTCATGACCTCTGTCCGTCGCTCGCGTCGATCTCCGCTCCGCCGGCCCGGCCACCTGCTGGCCGTGGCCGCCGCTTTGCTTTTACCCATCGCGGCCGCCACGGCGCTGCCCGCCGGGGCGGCGCAGAAGCCGGTCGAGCCCCTGGACATGTACGTCGCGAACGTCAGTCAGGCGCAGCTCGGTCAACTCAACAGCGGCGGGTACGACGTCACCGCCGAGCGTCCGAAAGGCGACTCCACTCAGGTCGACCTGGTCCTGAGTGAGAGCGAGGCCCGCTCGCTGCGGCAGCGCGGCATCGACGTCCAGCTGCGCCGGACGCCGTCGGGAAAGACGGCACGTCAAATGGCCGCCGCCGAGGCGGCGAACGGGTTCACCGTCTGGCGGTCCTGGGACGAGAGCGGCGGCATCCGTGACGAGCTGTACGCCGTGGCCGCCACCAACCCGGACATCGTCAAGCTCGAGGTGCTCGGCCGCACTTATCAGGGCCGGGAGATCGTGGCGCTGAAGCTGACGGCCGGCGCGCGCGGTCTGCGCGACGGCACGCGCCCGGCCGTGCTGTACAACGCGACGCAGCACGCCCGCGAGTGGATCGGGACCGAGGTCGACCGTCGGCTGTTGCACTACTACGTCGACGGCTGGCGCTCCCACGACGCGACCGTCATGCAGTTGCTGCAGACCCGCGAGTTCTGGTTTGTGCCGGTCTCCAACCCCGACGGCTACCAGTACACGTTCGACCACGAGCGGCTGTGGCGGAAGAACCTGCGGGACAACGACGGCGACGGCCAGATCACCACGGCGGACGGCGTCGACCCGAACCGCAACTACCCGGAGCACTGGCGGTACGACGACGAGGGCTCCAGTTCGCTGTTCTCCAGTCAGACCTACCGCGGACCGGCACCGGCGTCCGAGCCCGAGACCACGGCGATGATCGGGCTGTACGCCCGCGTGCCGTTCAAGTTCCAGGTGAACTACCACTCCTACGGGCCGTACCTGCTCTACCCGGAGGGGTACCAGATCGGCTCGCCGACGGCGGACGACCCGATCTACTACGCGCTGTCCGGCAACCTCGACAACCCGGCGATTCCCGGCACCCACCCCGGCACGTCGTCCGACGTCCTCTACAGCACGAACGGCGAGATGACGGATTACTCCCACACGGTGCGCAAGGCGCTGTCGTGGACGCCGGAGCTCAACGAGGGCTGCGAGGGTTGCGGATTCGTCTTCCCGGACGACGAGGCGTTGATCCAGAAGGAGTTTGAGGACAACCTGCCGTTCGCCCTGGACGTCGCGAAGTCGGCGGCGAACCCGGCGAACCCGGTGTCGCATCTCGGGCTGACGACCAAGCCCTTCTACCTGAAGAGCGACGACACCTACAAGACCGGCCTACCGCTGGCGAACTTCACGTTCGACTACTCCTACGGTGACCCGCAGGAGGTGCGCGTCCTCGCCAAGCGCAGCCTCGGCCCGGTCACGCTGCGGTACCAGATCAATGGCGGCAGCATCGTCAGCAAGTCCACCTCGGAGTGGAACGGCGGCCAGCGCTACGGCGCGAAGACCGACGTCTACTACCGCATCGTGCGAGGCACGGTGACCGGCACGAAGCCGGGCGACTCCGTGAAGGTGTGGT
>Ga0081539_10001950_pt1 | contig 31553 bp, 12 predicted proteins | sample TabmetS4T2R2_FD_71023 | JGI IMG/M metagenome (GOLD analysis project Ga0081539, IMG submission 71023) | Tabebuia heterophylla rhizosphere microbial communities from the University of Puerto Rico - S4T2R2 | ecosystem: Host-associated > Plants > Roots > Rhizosphere ... | reverse complement strand
ATACCCGCGCGCGGTGTGAATTTCGGTGTGCGCGTCAGCGTCGTGGGCCAGCCGCCGGTGGCGAACCCGTCTGAGCGTCCGGGGGCCGCGTTTCAGATGGTCACCCCTGATTACGTCGACCTGCTCGGGATTCAAATCACGAAGGGCCGCAGCTTCAACGACTACGACACCGCGACGAGCCCGCGCGTCGCGATCGTCAACGAATATTTCGCCAGCCGTTTCTTCCCGACCACCGATCCGATCGGGCAGCGCATTCTTGCGGACGAAGTCGTTCCCGGCAGACCAAGAGGACAACAACAACAGGTCGAGTGGCAGATCGTCGGTGTGTTTCACAACATCCGCGGCGCGGGCGTCCGTGAAGATTACTCCGAGATCGACGTGCCGTTTGCGCAAAGTCCGTGGCCGCAGGCGTCGATGGTGGTGAAGACTGACGGCGATCCGAAGTCGTTGGTCAAGAGTATCAGCGCGGCGGTCGCATCAGTCGATCCGGATCTGCCGCTGGCGGGCGTGAGAACGCTGGACGAATTGATCGGCGAAGCGCTGGCGATCGATCGTTTCACGGTCGTGCTGTTTTCGAGCTTCGGCGTGCTCGGGCTGCTGCTCGCCGCGGTGGGAATTTACGGCGTCATGGCTTTCGCGGTGGGCCAACGCACACAGGAGTTCGGCATCCGCATGGCTCTCGGCGCGCAGCGTTCGCGAGTCATCAATCTGGTCTTGAAAGAGGGGACGATCCTCGCGGTCGCGGGCTCGATCATCGGGCTGATCGGCGCGTACTTCGTGGGCCGCGCGATGCAATCGACGCTGTACGGTGTCGCGGCGTTCGACGGCTATGCGTTTGGCGGGGTGGTGTTGCTGCTGTTGGTGACCGCGCTCGTGGCCTGCGTGTTTCCGGCGTGGCGCGCGAGCAGGGTCGAGCCGCTGGAGGCGTTGCGCTATGAATGATGTGAAGTATTCACTTCGCATCCTGATCAAAAACCCGGGCTTCACGGCGATGGCCGTGTTGTCGCTGGCGCTCGGCATCGGCGCCAATGCGGCGATCTTCAGTTTAGTCGACGCAGTGCTTTTGAAAACCCTGCCGGTGCGCAATCCGCAGCAACTCGTGTTTCTCGAAAACGGAGAGCCGCAAGCGAAGCGTTCGAGCAATATCTCTTATGCCGTGTTTGAGCAATTGCGGGGGCAGCGGACGGTGCTCGACGACGTCTGTTTCTTCTCGTTTGCGACGCGCGTCAACGCCGTCATCAACGGCAGCGCCGAAGTGATCGAAGGACAACTCGTCTCGGGCAGCTTCTTCTCGACACTCGGCGTCACGCCGGCTGCCGGCCGCGTGTTCAGCGACTCCGACGACACCGAGGCAAACCCGCAGTCCGTGGCGGTGATCAGTTACGGCTACTGGCAACGCCGTTTCGGCTCGAGCTCGCTGGCGATCGGACAGAACATGGTCGTGAACAACCATCCGTTCACGATCGTGGGCGTCGCGCCCGCGGAGTTCTTCGGCGTGGTCGTCGGCAGCGCGCCGGATGTTTACCTGCCATCGGCAACCGGCGACGCCATCCTGCCGCGGCGGGTGCAATCGCGCGCCGGTTCGTTGACGTTTGTGCTCGCGCGTTTGCGCGTGGGCGTAAGCGAAGCGCAGGCGCAGTCGCAGCTCGGGCTGATCGTGCAGCAGGCGGCGCTGGCCGAACTCGGATCGGACGCGAAAGCAGAGAAACGTGAAGCCATCCAACAGCGGCGGCTGAATCTATTGCCCGCGAGTCAGGGCTTCAACGTGTTGCGGCAGCAGTTCTCGACGCCGTTACGTTTGCTGATGGCCGTCGTTAGTCTTGTGCTTTTGATCGCGTGTGCGAACGTTGCGAACCTGCTGCTCGCGCGGGCCGCGGCTCGGCAGAAAGAGATCGCGTTGCGGGTTGCGCTCGGCGCGAGTCGCTGGCGCATCGTGCGGCAGTTGTTGATCGAGAGTCTGCTGCTGGCGTTTCTCGGTGGGGTGTTCGGATTGTTACTGGCGGCCTGGTCGAGCAGCGTCCTGCTGTCGGTTTTTTCGAGTGGACAAAATCCGGTGACCGCGGGCGCTCGGCTCGCGATCAGTACGCCACTCGATCTGCGGATTCTCGCTTTCACCGCGGCGGTTTCGTTACTCGCGGCCATCGTGTTTGGACTCGCGCCAGCCTGGCGCGCGTCGCGATTGGATCTCACGCCTGCACTCAAGACCACGCGCACGAGCTCGAACCGCTGGTCCGGCTGGGGACGCAGGCTGGTCGTGTCTCAAGTCGCACTCTCGTTGCTGCTGCTCATCGGCGCCGGACTCTTCATTCGCACGCTCGCGAGCCTGCACCGGCTCGATCTGGGCTTCAACCGTGAACACGTGCTCGTCTTCAACGTCGATCCCCAACTCATTCATTACGAACGGCGCCAGATCCCGGGACTGTACCAGCAGATGCTCGAGCGCGTGCGCCACGTTCCGGGCGTCCAGTCAGTCACGCTCACGCGACAGGGATTGTTGAGCGGCGGCGGCACGCAGGGAAGTATTCGCGTGCCCGGCTTTGAACCGCCGCCGCAGGAAGACAACGCGACGCTCGTTAACGGCGAGGTCGAGCTGGACGTGCCGTATCTCGCGCAGGTTGGGCCAGACTTCTGCCGCACGCTCGGCATGACAATCATTCGCGGCCGCGACATCGCCTCCGCGGACAACGAGACGGCGCCGAAAGTCGCGCTCGTGAACGAAGCCTTCGCTCGTTACTACTTCAACAATCAAGATCCGATCGGCAAGCGTTTCGATCGCGGAGCGGATGACGGTGGCGAGGTCGAGATCGTCGGCGTCGTGAAGGACGCGAAAGCCAACAGCCTGCGAGAACAAACGCCGCGGACGTTCTACGTGCCGTTTTTGCAAGACCCGAGCTCGTGGCGCGAGACGACTTTTCAGGTGCGCACGACAGGCGATCCGCTGAATGTCGCCGCCGCGATTCGCAGTGAGGTGCAGTCGATCGAACCAAACCTGCCGCTGTTTCGCGTGCGCACGCTGGAGTCGCAGGTGGATGAGTCCCTGGGCCGCGAACGTTTAGTGGCCACACTCGCCAGTTTGTTTGGAGTGCTCGCTTTGTTGCTGGCCTGCGCCGGCTTGTACGGAGTGTTGTCTTACTCCGTCAGCCGGCGCACGCAGGAGATTGGTATTCGCATGGCGCTCGGCGCTGAGCGGCGCGACGTGTTGCGGATGGTGTTGCGGCAGGGAATGGCGCTGGCGGCGATTGGGATCGTGGCGGGTTTGGCGAGTGCGTTTGTGTTGACGCGGTATCTGGAGAGTTTGAGTGCGTTGTTGTTTGGTGTGAAGGCGACGGATCCGCTGACGTACCTCGTGACGGTGATGGTGATGATGGTGGTTGGGTTGATTGCGTGTCTTTTGCCGGCGAGAAAAGCGACGAGAGTGGACCCGTTGGTGGCGCTTCGGTACGACTGAAGGGGGAGATTTTTAAAAGGCAGATTTCAGAAGAGAGATGATGACGGATCTCAAATACGGGTTGCGGTGGTTGCGGAAGAACCCGGGGTTTGCGGCGCTCGCGGTGCTGACGCTCGCGGTGGGGATTGGCGTCAACACGGCGATGTTCAGCGTCGTCAATGCCGTGCTGCTGCAGCCGCTGCCGTATCCGGAAGCGGATCGCATCGTGTGGATGGCCGAGTCGGGATCGGAGGTGAAGGATCGCTGGATCTCGTATCCAAACTTCCTCGACTGGCGGCGGCGCAACCAATCGTTCGAAGCGATGTCGACGTTTCGCGGCTGGTCCGTGAATCTCACCGGCGCCGGCGAAGCGGAAAACCTCAACGCGCGCCTCGTCTCCGCCGACTATTTCCGAGTGATGCGTGCGACGCCGCTGTTGGGCCGCGACTTCAGCGCCGAAGACGATCGACCCGGCGCAGCGGCCGTCACGATCCTCAGCTACGGATTCTGGCAGCGACGTTTCGCGGGCGATCCAAACATCGTTGGCCAACGAATCACACTCGACGACGACCCGGTCACCGTGATCGGCGTGATGCGCGAAACTTTTTCGCACCAGGGACCACCGCCGCTGTGGCTGCTGTCTGGACCAGTGGATTGGAAACTGCGCTACGACCGGGTGGCGGGTAATGTCATCGCGCGTCTCAAGTCGGGCGTGACGATCGAACAGGCGCGCGCCGACATGAACCGCGTCGCGAAAGAGTTGTACCGGGAACATCCAGCGGCGAACGCGGGCGCAGACTCGGTCGACGTCGTGTCGTTGCAGGACAGCATTACGGGCAACGTGCGCACTGCTTTGCAGATATTGCTCGTGGCCGTCGGCGTGGTTTTGCTGATCGCCTGCGCCAACGTGGCGAACCTGCTGCTGGCGCGCGGTGCGGCGCGCCGGAAAGAGTTTGCGCTGCGAGCGGCGCTGGGGGCGTCGCGTGCTCGTCTCGTCCGGCAATTGTTGCTGGAAAGCCTGCTGCTGTCGCTGACGGGCGGCGTGCTGGGCTTGCTGCTCGCGTCGTGGGCCATGGTGCCGCTCGCGCGCGTCGCGCACGAGACTGTGCCGCGGCTCGGCGGCGTTTCGCTGAACGCGAAAGTGCTCGTCTTTAATCTGCTCGTGTCCGTGGCCACCGGAATTTTGTTCGGCATCGCACCCGCGCTCCGACTCTCCCAGATTCAACTGCAGGAAACTCTGAAAGACAGCGGTCCGACGGCGGGCGAACGTCAGGGAAAGAAACTGCGCGGTGTGTTGGTCGTCGCCGAGGTGGCTTTGTCGGTGACACTGCTGGCCGGCGCGGGCCTGCTCGTGAAGAGCATGTTTCGATTGCTGCGGTCGGACATCGGTTTCAATCCGAACGGCGTGCTGACGATGGAGCTGAAGGTGTCGCGCGGTCACGGAGACAAAGAAGTAAGCCGGCTGCTGCATGAGGTGTTGGAAGTCGTGCAGGCACAGCCCGGCGTCGAATCGGCGACACTCTCGGCGAGTCTGCCCGGCTTGCGAGACGACTGGCAAAACGACATCGCGGCCGAGGGGCAGGCCCCGATAAAAAGGGGCGAACAGATCAATGTCGATTGGGCCATCGTCACGCCTGACTATTTCCGCACGATGGGCATGACGCTGCTCGAGGGCCGCACCTTCACCCGCGATGAAGACGAAGAAGGCAAGCCGGTGCTGCTCGTGGATGAGAGTCTCGCGCGCCGTTTCTGGCCCAATCAAAGCGCGCTCGGCAAGCACATCGGTTACGACAGTCCCACGCGGCACGAAATCATCGGCATCGTCAGGGACGTGCGCTACTACGGCTCGGAAGCAAAACCGCTCATCAAGATCTACACGCCGCTCGGCCGTCACCCACCGCGCCAGACGATGCTTTCGATCCGGTCATCGACGAGCGACCCCGCCGCGCTCGCGGCGAGCATCACGCGCGCGGTGCAGCAGAAAGACAAAGACCTGCCCATCGCCGAAGTCGCGACGCTGGATCAGGTGCTGGCGCGCGAAGCGGCGCCGAGACGTTTCAACGCGGCGCTGTTTTCGATTTTTGCCGCGCTGGCGCTCGTGCTCGCTGCGACCGGCGTGTACGGCGTGATTGCGTATTCGGTGGCGCGGCGCACGCATGAAGTCGGCATTCGCATGGCGCTCGGCGCGCAACGTCGCGACGTGCTCGGGTTGTTCATCAGCGACGGCATGCGCCTGGTGCTGCTCGGGCTGGTGCTGGGATTGGCGGGTGCGTTTGCGCTCTCGCGGCTGATGGTGAGTTTGTTGTTCGGCGTGTCGGCCAGGGATCCTGTGACTTACGTGGTGACGCTGGTGGTGATGGCGATAGTTGGACTTCTCGCTTGTGCTTTGCCGGCAAGGAGAGCGACGAAAGTAGACCCGTTAGTAGCGCTGCGCTACGAGTGAAGGAAGGGGATTTAAAACAGATGTTGACGGATGTTCGTTACGCGCTGCGGATGCTGGCGAAGAACCCCGGCTTTGCGTGCGTGGTTGTTTTCACGCTCGCGCTCGGCATCGGCGCCAACGCCGCGATCTTCTCGCTCACCGACAAAGTGCTGTTGCAGAGCTTGCCAGTCGCGAATCCCGAGCAGCTCGTCGTGCTCTCGTCATTTGATTCGAAGGGGGGTGCGAAACTCGGTAGCTCGTTCTCCTACCCGATGTACCAGGACTTGCGCGACAAGAATGACGTTTTCTCCGGCGTGATCGCGCGCGGTAGCACGCAGATGAACGTCAGCTACGGCGATCAGACGGAACGCGTGCGCGGCGAGCTCGTGAGCGGCAACTTCTTCGAAGTGCTGGGCGTGCGGCCGTGGGCGGGAAGACTCTTCACCCAGGACGACGATCGCAATCCCGGCGCGCATCCCGTTGCGGTGTTGAGTTATGACTTCTGGGACCGGCGTTTCAGTAAGGATCCGAGCCTGATCGGCAAGACGATTCTCGTTAACGAGTATCCGTTGACCGTTGTCGGCGTCACGCCGCCGGGTTTCTACGGCGTAGATCTTTCCAATAGTCCCGATGTGCGCGTGCCGTTGATGATGACGCCGGTGTTCAATCCGCGTCCGGCCGATCGCCTGGCGCGCTGGCGGATTCAATGGCTCACGCTCATGGCACGACGCAAAGCAGGCGTCACTGTGGAACAGGCGCGCGCCTCATTGAATGTGCTGTATCGACAGATGCGTGAAGCGGAAGCGCAAGAATTAGCGCCGACCACGAGTGCTTACGATCGGGAGCAGTACCTCTCGGAGAAAATCGCGATAACTCCGGGCGACCAGGGATTCCGCTATTTACAAACCGAGCTGAGAACATCGCTGTGGTTAATGTTTGGCGCGACCTGCGCCGTGCTGCTGATCCTTTGCGCGAACCTCGCGAACCTGATGATGGCTCGCGCTACCGTTCGTGCGCAGGAAACTGCGGTCCGGCTCGCGTTGGGCGCGGGACGTTTGCGTCTGCTGCGCCAGTGGTTGACCGAAGGCGTGGTGCTCGCCGTGATCGGTGGAGTCGTGGGGGTGGTCATTGCGTTGTGGATCAAGTCGGGGCTGATGGCGTTTATTCCCGCCGACTACCGCGTCAATCTCAGTGGGCCATTCGAGTGGCGCTTGTACGCCTTTATCCTGGGCACCGCAATTCTACTCGGGTTCGCGTTCAGTTTGGCGCCGGCAATTCAGGCGGCGCGACAGGTGTTTGCGCCGGGGCTGCGGCTGGAGTCACGTAGTTTCACTTCGACCGGCAAGCTCGTGAGCTTGCGGAGCGCGTTGATCCTGGTCCAGGTGGCGCTGTCACTGCCGTTGTTGTTCACGGCCGCGCTGTTGGTGCGCACGCTACAAAACCTGCGCGCGGTCGATACGGGTTTTTCCAAAGAGAACGTGCTGTTTGCGAGCGTCAATCCGGCGCTCAATGGTTACTCGCCCGAGCGGACCACAAACTTCTACAACGATCTCCTGATGAAAACACGCGCGTTGCCGGGCGTGCGGTATGCGAGTCTGGCGTCTGACTCGCCGCTGTCCGGTAGTTTTGACAGGTACGGCATCGTCGTCGAAGGCTATACGCCGCAACAGGGTGAGAGATTGGGGACTGACGTCACGATCGTTTCGCCCGATTACTTCAAAACGCTGTCGCTTCCGCTCGTCGCGGGCCGCGACTTCAACGACAACGATCGCGTGGGCACTCCGCACGTTGCGATCGTCAGCGAGAAGTTTGCGAAGTACTTCTTTGGCGCGGCGAACCCGCTGGGCAAGAAGATCGGTACGGAAAAAGTTCCTGACATCACGATCGTCGGCGTCGCCAAAGACGCACAATACGTGAATCTCCGCGACGACGTCCGTCGTCACTTCTATCTACCGGCGTCGCAGGAGAAGGTACTGACCGGTCTCACGCTGCACGTGAAGACAGACGGGGACCCGCGCACGGTGGCTGAATCGCTGCGCGCTGAGTTGAAGTCGCTCGATCCACATCTGCCGCTCTATGACATCAAGACACTCAGCACGGAAATCGACGAGTCGTTGATCCAGGAACGACTGGTGACGTGGCTTTCGTCTGCGTTTGGCGTGTTGGCGACGTTGCTCACGGCGCTCGGGCTGTATGGCGTGCTCACGTTTTCAGTCGCGCGACGCACGCGTGAGATCGGAATCCGGGTGGCGTTGGGGGCGCAACGCAGAGACGTGTTCCGGTTGATCATGACGCACGGCGTGTTGCTGGTTGGCGTCGGAGTGCTGGTGGGTGTGGCCGCGTCGATCGCGTTTTCGCGGTTGCTCGCGTCGTTGTTGTTTGGTATCGCGCCGCACAGTGTGGCCACGCTTGCCGGTGTTGCAGTGGGTTTGGTGGTGGTTGCGTTGCTTGCATGTTACTTGCCCGCAAGGAGGGCGACGAAAGTAGATCCGTTGGTAGCGCTCAGGTACGAGTAAGGACAGGGGATTTAAAAACCAGATAGGAAGAATCAATATGGGAACGATACTGCAAGACTTAAAGTATGGGCTGCGCGTGTTGCTGAAGAAACCCGGTTTCACGCTCATCGCGTTGCTTTCACTCGCACTCGGCATCGGCGCAAACACGGCGATCTTCAGCCTGACCGACGCCGTCCTGATCAAGACCTTACCGGTGCGGCAACCGGAGCAGTTGGTGCTGTTCGGCAACGGCCGCGACATGGGCGTGAAAGTCGGTCTTCCTAATTCGAGCTTCGATCTCTTCTCCTATCCGTTCTACCGCCAGGTGCAGCAACGCCTGGATCTTTTCTCAGGCGTCGCGAGTCTTTTGAGCATGCAGTGGAACGTGCACGGCGTCGTCAATGAAGGTGGCGGAAATGGATCGGGCAGCGAGATCGAACAGATGCGCGTGCAGCTTGTCTCCGGCACGTATTTCCCGGTGCTCGGAGTCAATGCCGGAATCGGGCGTGTGTTCACCGACGCTGACGATCAGACTCCGGGTGGTCATCCCATCGCGGTGGTGAGTTATGCCTGGTGGCAAAAGCGGTTGGGCGGCGATCCGTCCGCCGTCGGGAAAACGATCACGATCGACAACACCGCTTACACGATCGTCGGCGTGGCGCCGAAAGAGTTCTTCGGCACGACGGTGGGTTCTGCTCCCGATCTTTGGATACCGCTGGCGATGGAAAAGCAACTGCCGCCGGCGCACTTTGACGGACGAAACAATGACAGTTGGCAATCGCTCTTCATCATCGGACGCCTGCAGAATGGCGTGACCGCAGCGCAGGCCAATTCAGCCGTCAATCTACTCTTCAAACAGTCGTTAATGGCACGGGCGGGCGCACAGCCTTCAGCCCGCGACTTGCAGGACATGCAGAAAGCGAGTGTCGAACTGACGCCCGTGAGCCGCGGCTTGTCCACGCTGCGCCGGCAATTCTCACTCTCGCTGAAAGTATTGATGGGCGTTGTCGCGCTGGTACTGCTAATCGCGAGTGCGAACGTAGCCAACCTGCTGCTGGCCCATGGCGCCGCGCGCAGTAGAGAGTTTGCCGTCCGGCTCGCGGTCGGCGCCCGGCGGACGCGTCTCGTCAGACAGTTGTTCACGGAGAGCGCGCTGCTGGCGTTGCTCGGCGGAATCTTCGGCGTCGCGCTTTCGTCGTGGGGCAGCCGTTTGCTGCTGGTGATGGCTTCTGACGGACCAGAGGCAGTGCCCGTCGACGTCACCCCAAACCTGCGTATCCTCGGATTCACCATCGGCGTTTCAGCGCTGTGCGCGATCGTTTTTGGCACCGTACCGGCGTTGCGGGCTGCCCGAACAGAACCAAACACGTCGCTTAAAGGCGGCCGGACCACTTCCGCTTTACGAAATCCACTCGGCAAGACATTCGTGATCGCACAAGTAGCGCTTTCTCTTTTGCTGCTCGTCGGCGCCGGACTCTTCGTCCGCACCCTGATCAATCTGCAGAGCATCCCTACGGGCTTCAATCAGGAAAACGCGATGCTGTTTCAGGTGGACACGTCGGCTACGGGTTACAAACAGGACGACCCGCGGCTGGGCGCCTTGCTGAGTGATGTGGAAAACAACGTCAGGGCTATTCCCGGAGTGCAGGCGGCTTCGTTTGCCTCCTACACGTTCAATCAGGGCCTTTGGAGTAGCGGGGCTTACACAAACGAACAAAACTCCGTGACCGACGACAACCGCGAGGTTCGCAACAACATCGTGGGCCGCGACTTTTTTGCGGCGATGGGAATTCCGCTCGTGCTTGGCCGCACCTTTGGGCCACAAGACACGGAGAACTCACCGCGGGTCGCCGTGATCAGCGAATCGATGGCCCAGCGGTTCTTTCCCAACGTTTCGCCGCTCGGCAAACACTTTCGCATCGACGACCCGGGTGCACCTGGAGAAATCGAAGTCATCGGCGTGGTCAAGGACGCCAAGTATTTAGCTTTGACGGAAAAGTTTGAGCCGATTGCCTTCTACCCGCATACACAGCGGCGGTATCCGCTGCTGAATTTCGTCGTGCGCTTCTCGGGACCGGCGAGCAATGTCGTTCCGCAGATCCGGCAAACGATCAAGCAGGTCAACCACAATCTTCCCGTCGACGACGTGGTAAGTCTTTCCGATCACATCGGCCGCGCGCTCGTGCAGCAGAAACTGGTGGCGCGGCTCGCGTCGTTCTTTGGACTGCTCGCGTTGCTGCTCGCCTGTGTCGGGCTGTACGGCGTGATGTCGTATGGCGTGGCGCGGCGTACGAACGAGATTGGCATTCGCATGGCGCTCGGCGCGCAGAACCGCAGTGTTTTGTGGCTGGTGCTGCGTGAAGCGCTGCTGCTCGTCGGGATCGGTTTGGTTGTCGGGGTGCTGGCGTCGCTGGCGGTTACGAAAACGGCGGCGTCGTTGCTGTACGAGCTGAAGCCAAACGATCCGCTGACGATCGTGGGTGCGACGTTATTGCTGGCCTTGGTGGCGCTGGTCGCGGGTTATCTGCCCGCGCGGCGTGCGGCGCAAGTCGATCCGATGGTGGCGTTGAGAGACGAGTAACGAAGGAAGGGATAGCAGTTATGGAAACAATCATCCAGGACATCAGATTTGGTCTCCGCATGCTCGTGAAATCTCCGAGCCTGAGCATCGTCGCGACCATCGCGCTCGCACTCGGCATCGGCGCGAACACCGCCATCTTCAGCGTCGTCAACGCCGTGCTGCTGCGGCCGCTGCCGTTTCCGAATTCCAATCAGCTCTACGCGCTGTTTGAAACGGACACGCAGCAGGGCCGAATCCGCGGCTCGCACTCCTATCCGAACTTTTTCGATCTGCGCGCGCAGAACACGGCGTTCGAGAAAGTCGCTAGTTATTACAGCTCCGATTACATCATGACGGGACGCGGCGAGCCGGCGCGCTTGCAGGGCGCCGTTGTCACCGCGGATCTGTTTCCGCTGCTCGGCGTCCAGCCGCTCTACGGCCGGGTGTTTCTGCCTGACGAAGACAAACCGTCGGAAACGGGGCGGGTGGTGATTCTCAGCGAGCAACTCTTCCATCGTCGCTTCAACTCCGATCCGTCAGTCATCAATCAAACCGTCACGCTCGCCGGTAACAACTACACCATCGTGGGTGTGATGCCGGCGTCTTTCGAGTTTCCGATTCAAAACGAACCGGTCGAGCTGTGGACCACGATTGCTGAGGACGCCAAAGGCAAGAGTCCGGTAACCGCGCAACGCGGCGCGCACTTCCTGCGCGTCATCGGCCGATTAAAACCGAACGTCACTCCCGAACAGGCGCAAAGCGAGCTCACCGCGATCGCCGCGCGTCTCGAACAACAGTATCCCGACCAGAACACGCACAAGAGTTTGCGACTCGAGCCCGCCTTGAATGCACTCGTCGGCGACATTCGTCCGATGTTGCTGATCCTGCTCGGCGCGGTAGCGTGCGTGTTGTTGATTGCCTGCGCGAACGTAGCGAATTTGCTGCTCGCGCGGGCGACCAGCCGTTACAAAGAGATGGCGATTCGTTCCGCACTCGGCGCCAGCCGCATTCGCGTGATTCGCCAGCTACTGACTGAAAGCATTTTGTTGTCGCTCGTCGGCGGCGCCGTGGGATTGTTGCTCGCGGTCTGGTGGTCAGATCTGCTGATTGCGTTGGGCAAGGAAGACATTCCGCGCGCCGTGCACGTCGGCATCGACTGGCGCGTGCTTGGATTTACGTTCGGCGTGTCAGTGCTTACCGGACTTACCTTCGGTCTGTTTCCGGCGTTTCAGTCGTCGAAGACCGAACTCGTCGAATCACTCAAAGAAGGCGCGCGCGGGTCGAGCGAGGGCGGCCGCCGCAATCGCATGCGCAACGTGCTGGCGGTCGGCGAGCTGGCGGTCGCGGTCGTGTTGCTCGTTGCCGCCGGGTTGTTGATTAAGAGTTTGTGGCGTTTGCAAAGTGTCGACAGTGGGCTGCAACCCGACAACGTGCTGACCTTCAACGTTGGGCTGTCTGAGGCGAAATACAATACCGATAAGCAGGCGCAATTCTTTCAAGACCTGAAGACGCGCCTCGAGTCTTCACCGGGCGTGCAGTCGGCGAGTTCGATCCTGCCGCTGCCGCTGAACGGCGATCGCTACAGCATCTCGTTTCAGATTCAGGGACGCGAAGTCTCGCGGAAGGACGAACCGTCGGCGGACATTTTCTTTACCGGCATTGGTTATTTCCGCACCATGGGCATCCCGATCGTCAAGGGACGCGACTTCGACACGCGCGATCGGCACGGCTCGCCGCAGGTCGTGATTATTAGCGAGGAATTCGCGCGGCAATACTTTCCCGGCGAAGACCCGATCGGCAAGTTCATGCGGCCGGGCATAAGCACGATCGAAGGCGAAAAATCAACCTACAAGGAAATCATCGGCGTGGTCGGCAACATCCGCAATCGCGCGCTGAACACGCCGCCGCAACCCGCTTACTACGTGCCGCAGACGCAAGTGCCTTTCTCGCAGATGACCGTCGTCGTCAAGACGACGAACGATCCGCACAGCGTGATCTCCGCCGCAACGAAGGAAGTGGCGGCGATGGATCCGGAGCTGCCGCTGTTTGGCGTGAAGACGATGCGCGAGTACCTGGCTTCGTCTGTGGCGACGCCGCGATTCAGCACGACGCTGCTTTCGATCTTTGCCGCTGTCGCGCTCGTGCTGACGCTCGTCGGCCTTTATGGCGTGATGAGTTATTCGGTCGCCCAGCGAACGAACGAGATCGGCATCCGGCTGGCGCTCGGCGCACAGACGCGCGACGTGATGTTGATGATCGTCAAGCAGGGATCGCAGTTGATCGTGCTGGGACTGGTGATTGGCTTGGTCGGCGCGTATGCGTTGACGCGGCTGATCTCGAGTTTGTTGTTTGGGGTGACGGCGAAGGATCCGTTCACGTTTGTAGCCGCGGCGGTGCTGCTGGCGTTAGTGGCCTTTTTGGCTTGTTACATTCCGGCGTGGCGCGCGACCAAGGTCGATCCGATGGACGCGCTGCGCTGTGAATGACGAAAGGAGAGCTATGAACACGCTTCTGGCTGATCTGCGTTTTGGCGTCCGGATGCTTTTGAAGAGTCCGACCGTGACGATCGTCGCGATCGTGGCGTTGATGCTCGGCATCGGCGCGAACACCGCGATTTTCAGCGTGGTCCACGCCGTCCTGCTGCGCAGTTTTCCTTACGGCAATGCGGACCAGCTCGTGCTCGTCTGGGAAAAACGGCAGGGCGGCCGCACTGACCAAAACGTCATCAACCTCGGCAACTTCTCCGACTGGAAAGCACAGAACCAGGTGTTCAGCGACATGGCCGTCTTCTTCGATCGCAGCGTCAATCTCAGCGGTGACGGCGAACCCGAAGAGGTCCCGACGCAGTATGCGACGAACAACCTGTTTTCCGTGCTCGGAACCAACCCGATTCTGGGCCGCACGTTCGCTGAAGACGACGGCAAGAACGGCCTCGCCAAACCGAGCGCCGCAGTCATCAGTTATGCACTGTGGCAACGCCGCTACGGCGGCGACAAACAGATCGTCGGCCGCAAGATTGTCCTCAACAATCTACCGGTCGCGGTGATCGGCGTGATGCCCGCGAACTTCGGCTGGCACATCCAACGCGGCACGCAGGCAAGCAAGCCTGCGGACATCTGGCTGCCGTTTCAAATCACCAGCGACTTGCAGGTGCGGCGCGGTCGTTTTGCTTCGTGCGTCGCCAGGATGAAGCCCGGCGTCACCATTGACCAGGCAAAGCGCGAAATGGAAACGATCGCCGCGCGCTTGTCGCAGCAGTATCCCGACTTCAACGCGACCTGGAGCACGAATGTAGTTCCACTGCGCACACAGTTCACCGGGGAGATTCGCCGGCCGCTCCTGATCGTTTTGGGCGCCGTCGGTTTTGTGTTGCTGATCGCGTGCGCGAACGTGGCGAACCTGCTGCTGGCGCGCGCGAGTGCGCGAAGAAAAGAGATCGCCGTGCGCGCGGGGCTCGGCGCCAGCCGCTGGCGCATCGCGCGACAGTTGTTGACCGAAAGCGTCCTGCTCTCGTTGGTCGGCGGTGCGCTCGGCGTGCTGGTCGCGTGGTGGGGAACAAAGGCGCTGGCCGCGTTGAGCCCACCGGCACTGATCGAGTTGCAACACGTGAACGTCAATCTGCCGGTGCTCGGATTCACGCTCGGACTCTCGTTGCTGACGGGAATCGTCTTCGGCCTCGCGCCCGCGCTCGAAGCGATTCGTTTCGATTTACAGGACTCATTGAAAGAGGGCGGCAAGAACGTCGGCGGCACTGCGCGCACCGCTTACCTGCGCAACGCGTTCGTCGTGATGCAGGTCGCGCTGGCGCTGGTGCTGCTGGTCGGCGCGGGGCTGCTGGTCAGAAGTCTGAATCGCTTGCAGTCCGTCGATCCCGGCTTCAATCCACAGAATCTGCTCACGGTGCGCGTTACGCTGCCGCTCGACAAGTACGGCGCCGATCCGGACGCCATCAATTTCTTCCAACAGGCGATGACGCAGATGCGTGCGCTGCCGGGAGTCGTGTCCGTCGGCGCAATCAACACGGCTCCTTTTACGGGTCTTTACAGCGGCACGAACGTCGAGATCGTTGGCGCGCCGGTATTGCCGCCCGGACAGGAATTGAAGACGGGTGTTTGTGTGACTGACGCAAATTACTTTCAAACGATGCAGATTCCGCTGCTGCGCGGCCGGATGTACACGCAACAGGAAACGGTCGAGCCGCGACACGTCGTCGTGGTCAACGAAACCTTTGTGAAGCAGAACCTGGGCGGCCAGGATCCACTCGGAACACGTTTGCTCATCTACATGAAGGACGAACCGGATCCGACCGAGATCATCGGGGTCGTGGCCGATAACAAACATCTCGGTCTCGATCAGGTCGTCGAGCCGATGGCCTACTGGCCACACGCTGAGCTCGTCTTTTCCGGGATGACTATGATCGTACGGACCAGCGGCGATCCGGCGGCACTCACGCCGGCGGTGCGCGGCATCATTCACAATCTCGATCCGCAGCAACCGATCGGCGAGATCAGCACGATGGAGAGTTTGCTGTCGGTGTCAGTGGCGCGCGCGCGATTCAGTGCCTGGCTGTTGACGGTGTTTTCGATCGTGGCGCTCGTGATGGCCGCGGTCGGAATTTACGGGGTGATGTCTTACACGGTGTTGCAGCGGACGCACGAAATCGGCGTGCGCATGGCCCTCGGCGCCCAGCGCGCGGATGTGTTGAAGCTCGTGCTGACGAAGGGTGTCGTGCTCGGCGCGATTGGCGTCGTCGTCGGCCTCGCGGCTTCTTTCGCTGTCACGCGCTTGCTCGCGTCGTTGCTGTTTGAAGTCACGGCGACGGACACGTTCACGTTTGCCGCAGTCCCGGTCGGATTGTTTGTGATCACGCTGCTGGCCTGTTACGTGCCGGCGCGGCGCGCGACGAAAGTCGATCCACTGAAAGCGCTGAGGTACGAGTGATGCAAGACTTAATCAAAGACCTGCAATACGGCGTGCGCATGTTGACGAAGAATCCCGGCGTCACTCTCGTCGCGGTGATCACGCTCGCGCTCGGCATCGGTGCTAACACCGCGATCTTCAGCGCCGTCAGTGCGTTTCTGATTCGTCCCTTGCCGGTGCCGCACGCCGAACAATTGGTCCGCCCGCTCGAGACCTTCGAAGATGGTGGCATGAGGGATGAGCTTTCGTATCCCGACTTTCTCGAGTATCGCACGCAAGGCGCGTCGATCGTGGACCTCGCCGCCGAAGACATGGTTTCCGCTGCGATCGACACCGATAACCAGAGCGACGTCGTCTGGGGACAGGTTGTTTCCGCCAACTACTTCGACGTGTTGCAGCTCAAACCGATCATGGGCCGCACGTTTGTTCCCGACGAAGACAAAACGCTCGGCGCGAGTCCGGTGCTCGTCGTCAGTCACAGTCTTTGGCAGCGGCGTTTCGGCGCCGATCCAAACATCGTCGGCAAGACGGTTCGCGTCAACAATCGGCCTTACCAGGTGATCGGCGTCGCGCCGGAGTTTTTCACCGGGACCAAGTTTGCGCTGGCGCTCGACTTCTGGATCCCGATGTCGATGGTGGAAGAAATCCAGCGGGCGCCGAAACAGTTGGAAGCTCGCGGTAACCACTGGATGAACGCGATCGGCAGATTGAAGCCGGGCGTTTCGCTGGACCGTGCGTCTGCCGAGTTTTCGGCGATCGCCAACCGGCTGAACCAGACTTATCCCGACGAACGTTCGCATGACACGCAAGTGAAAGTGATGACGGAAACCGAAGGCCGCTTCGAAGACCTGGGACCGATCTTCAAGAGCGGCGGCGCGATCGCGATGGCCATTGTGGGCCTGATACTGCTGATCGCGTGCGCGAACGTCGCGAATTTAATGCTCGCGCGCGCGGCGGCGCGCCGCAAAGAGATTGGGATCCGTCTCGCACTCGGCGCGAGTCGCGTGCGCTTGATTCGCCAGTTACTGACGGAAAGTCTGCTGCTCGCGGTTCTCGGCGGCGGGCTCGGGCTGCTCGTCGCGGTTTGGGTGACGAACCTGTTGCAGGGCTTCGTACCGATCATGCAGTACACGATCGTCAAAGACTTCTTCGCACTCGATTCGCGTGCGTTGTGGTTCACCCTCGCCGTGTCGCTGGCGACCGGACTGATCTTCGGTCTCGCTCCGGCGTGGCATTCCTCGAATCCCGACGTCGTGCCGGTGCTGAAAGGTCTGCCCGAAGAGCACCGCAAGAAGTTCGGCAGGCTTAGCTTGCGTAACGGGCTGGTCGTGGCCCAGGTCGCGCTCTCGTTGATGGTGCTGGTTTGCGGCGGACTCTTCATCAAGAGCTTTCGCAAGGCACAGACGATGGACCCGGGCTTCAACAACCCGAACGGGCTGATCGTGTCGCTGAATCCGCGATTGGTTGGTTACGACGACGACCAGGCGCGCAACTTTTATCGCCAGCTCGTAGAACGGACCCGCAACCTGCCCGGCGTTGAAGCGGTCGCGATGGCGCAACTGCTGCCGCTCGGCGACAGCTCGAACTCGCACGGTCCAATCCTGAAGGAAGGCGAGACGCTGGCGAAAGGAACCGGCGGGCGCAGCGTCATGGTGAATACCGTTGGCCCGGGTTACTTCAAGACGATGCAGATTCCTTTCGTCGCCGGCCGCGACTTCGACGACCGCGATCAGCCGAACACGCAGCACGTCGTGATCGTCAATCAGAAGCTGGCGGAAATGCTCTGGCCGGGCGAGAGCGCCGTCGGCAAGCGGATGTTCGTTGGCAGCGACAATCCGTTCGAAGTGGTCGGTGTAGTGAAGACGGGTTTGTATCGCGCGCTCGCTGAAGATCCGAAACCGTTCTACTACTACCCGCTGACACAACGAAAACTCGACGGCATGTCGCTGGTGGTTCGCAGCAGCATCGATCCGCGCGGATTGGTAAGCACGATCCGGAACGAAGTGCAAACGCTCGATCGGCGCGTGCCGATTTACGCAGTGCGAACGATGCAGGAGCACCTGACATACGCGTTGTGGGCGCCGAACATGGCCGCGTCTCTTTCACTCGCGTTCGGCGCGCTGGCGGTGTTGTTGAGTGCGGTCGGACTTTACAGCGTGATGGCGTACGTGGTGTCGCAGCGCACGCGCGAGGTGGGAATTCGGATGGCGCTCGGCGCGACCCGCGCGCACGTGATGAAGATGATTACGAAACAGGGAATGTGGCTGGCGGGTGTCGGCGTGGTGATTGGTTTGGTGCTCGCGCTGGCGCTGGTGCGAGTGTTGTCAGCGGTGTTGATTGGGGTGAGTGGTTACGACCTCGGCATCTTCGTCTTGGTGCCGGCGCTGCTGGCGGCCGTGGCGTTGCTGGCGTGCTATCTGCCCGCGCGCCGCGCCACCAAAGTGAATCCACTGATTGCCCTGCGGTACGAGTAGGACAGGAGATTTCAGGGATGATTAAAGATCTTAGTTACGCTGTTCGGGGCTTGATAAAACGCCCGGGGTTTGTGGCGGTGGCGGTGATTACGCTCGCGCTCGGCATCGGGGCCAACACCGCGATCTTCAGTCTCGTGAACGCGGTGCTGCTGCGCTCGTTGCCGGTGAACCAGCCACACCAGATCGTGTCCGTCGCGCTGCGCGGCAAGGGCGACGCGATGTCAGCGTTTTCGTTTCCCAACTTCCGTGACTTTCGCGATCGCAACGACGTGCTCTCGGGCTTGCTGGTCTACCGGTTTGTGCCGTTGAGCCTGAGCCGCAGCGGCGCGAACGAACGCGTCTGGGGTTTCGAAGTTTCCGGCAATTACTTCGACGTGCTCGGCGTCAACGCGATCAAAGGCCGCACGTTTCATCAAGACGAAGACGTCAAGCCACTGGCGAGTCCGGTCGCGGTGCTCAGCTACGACGCGTGGCAAAAACGTTTCGGCGGCGATCCGAATCTCGTCGGCAACGACGTACTGCTGAACAATCACCAGTTCAAAATCATCGGCATCGCACCAGCGGGCTTCAAAGGCACCGAGATGGTCTACACGCCGGAGATTTGGTTGCCGTCGTCGATGATGCAGTGGGTCGAGCCGGGCGCGGACTGGCTCGAAGATCGCAACACGAGAAACTTCTTCGCCATCGGCCGGCTCAAGCCGGGCGTCAGCGCGCGCCAGGCGGAAGCATCGCTGAACCTGCTGGCCCAACAACTCGCCAAAGAATATCCCGACACAAACGAAGGACAGTCGGTCAAGATCGTGCCGCCCGGTTTTATTCTGCCGGACCTGCGCGGCGCCGTGGTGAGTTTTACCTGGGTGCTGATGGCCGCGGTGGGGCTGGTGCTGGTAGTGACGTGCACGAACCTGGCAGGCCTGATGCTGGCGCGCGCGACTGATCGCCGGCGCGAAATCGCGATCCGTTTGGCGATGGGCGCGAACCGCGTGCGGTTGATTCGCCAGTTGCTGACGGAGAGCGTGCTGCTCTCAGTCGTCGGTGGCGTCGCCGGCGTGATGCTGGCGCTGTGGATCATCGACCTGCTCCTCGCGTTCAAACCGCCGATCGATTTTCCGTTAGGGATGGATATCGACGTCGATTGGCGTGTGCTGCTGTTTTCACTCTTCGTTTCGCTGCTGGCGGGCATGATCTTCGGCCTCGCGCCGGCGCTGCAAGCAACGCGACCGGGTTTGTCGCAAGCGTTGCGCGAGACTTCGGCGCAGGGCGGCGCGGCGCGCACGCGTTTGCGCAGCGTGCTCGTGGTGGCGCAGATCGCGATCTCCCTGGTCGTGCTAATCGCGGCGGGTCTCGTTGTGCGCACGTTGCAGCAACTGCAAACGATGAATCCCGGGTTCGATCCGTCGAATGCTTTGACGATGTCGTTCGATCTCGGCTTGCAGGGTTACGATGACGAACACGGGCAGCAGTTTTATCGCCAGCTCACGCAACGCATCCAGGCGTTGCCGGGCGTGAAATCGGCAGCGGTTTCGAGCTACATCCCGCTCAGTCTCAACTACAACAGCCGCAACATCTTCATTGAAGGCCAGCCGGCCGAACGCGGCGAAAACGTGCCCACGGCGATGAACGCGAGTGCCGGACCGCGTTACTTCGAGACGCTCGGCACCGCCATTGTTCAGGGGCGCGAGTTCAACGATCAGGACCAGCCGAAGACGCAAAGAGTCGCCATCGTGAACGAAACTTTTGTGCGTCGCTTGATGCCGAACGTGAGTTCGGCCGCGGACGCAATCGGCAAACGATTCAGTTTCGGCAGCAGCACCGGTTCATACACGCAGATCGTCGGCGTCGCGAAAGACGGCAAGTATTTCAGCATCACGGAAGACCCGCGCGCGTTTGTCTGGACGCCGATGAGCCAGGACTACCAGTCATCCGGAATCCTGACCGTGCGCACCGAAGGTAACCCGGAATCGCTGCTCGGCGCTGTGCGAAAAGAAGTGCAGGCAATCGATCCGAACCTGCCGCTGTTTGACGTGAAGACGCTCACCGAACACATGCGCTTCGCACTGTTTCCGCCGCGTATCGCGGCGACTGTGCTCGGCGTCTTCGGGCTCGTCGCGCTGCTGCTTTCCGCCATCGGCATTTACGGCATCACCTCCTACACGGTCGCGCAGCGCACGCACGAGATCGGCATTCGACTCGCGCTCGGCGCGCAGTTGTCAGACGTGTTGAAGCTAGTGCTGAGCCACGGGTTGAAACTGACGCTCATCGGCGCGGCGATCGGACTGTTTGGCGCGTATCTCGCGACGCGCGCGATCACGAGCGTGCTGTACGGCGTCAGCGCCACCGATCCGTTTACGTTCGTGTTTGTGTCGGCGTTATTGATTGGTGTGGGGCTGGTGGCGTGCTACGTGCCATCGCGCCGCGCGACGAAAGTTGATCCGCTGGTAGCGCTCAGGAACGAATAAAGGAGGAGGGATTTGCGCAGATGATCAAAGATCTTCAGTTTGCCATCCGCACTCTACTCAAACGGCCGGGCTTTCTATTCATCGCGATCGCGACGCTCGCGCTCGGTATCGGCGCCACGACCGCGATGTTCACGGTAGTTAATTCGGTCCTGCTGCGGCCGCTGCAATTTCCCGAGCCGGAACGCATCGTCGTCTTTGAAAGCATTAATCCGAAGTTGGGAGCTGCGAGCAGCGACATGTCCGTGCCCGACATTGTCGACTGGCAACAGCAGAGCACGTCGTTCAAACAGATCGCGGCGTTCGTTCCCAGCGGTACTTTTCTCGGAATCGGCGACGAGATCGAGCGCGTAAGATCCACCGGGGTCTCGGCTGACTTCTTCCCCCTGCTTGGCACCGCGCCACTCATTGGCCGCGCCATTCAAGCGAGTGATACGCCGGACGACGCTCCGTGGGTCGTGGTGATCAGTTACGCACTGTGGCAACGTCGTTTCGGCGCGGCCGCCGACGTGGTGAACCGGCAGATTACTTTCAACGGCCATAACGCGACCGTCGTCGGCGTGATGCCCGCCGGCTTCAATTATCCCTACAACACAGAGATGTGGTACGGGTTTCTGCTCAACCCGACACGCGACGTACGCTTCAACCGGTACGTCGAGGTGATCGCGCGCCTCAAACCCGGCGTGTCAATGGCGCAAGCGCAAAGCGAGTTGGACACGATCAACCAGCGGCTGGCGCAGAATTATGTCGAGACCAACAACGGCTGGGGCGTTCGGCTACATGATTTTCGCGAGCGCCTCGTCGGTAAGTTGCGCACGTCGTTGTTCATGCTCTTCGGCGCAGTTGGTTTCGTGCTGCTGATTGCGTGTGCGAACGTCGCAAACCTGCTGCTCGCACGCGCGGCTTATCGCCAGAAAGAGATCGCCTTGCGCACCGCGCTCGGCGCGAGCCGTCTGCGAGTTGTCCGGCAACTGCTGACCGAGAGCGTGCTGCTGTGGGTCGTGAGCGGCGCGATCGGACTTGTCTTGAGCGTTTGGTTGATGAAGCTGCTGATCGCGATCAGCCCGCCAAACACCCCGCGGTTCGACGAAATACGGATCAACTGGCAAGTGTTTCTCTTCGCGTTCGGCATAACGATTATCGCCGGCGTGTTGTTTGGACTCGTGCCCGCGTTGCAAACCTCGCGCTTCAATCTCAACGACACTTTAAAAGAGAGCGGGCGCAGCGGTGGGCCAGGCGCGACGAGAAATCGCGTCGGTGGTCTGCTGATCGTTTCGGAAGTGGCGCTGTCGTTCGTGTTGCTGGCCGGCGCGGGCTTGCTGATCAAAAGCTTCGCGCTACTGCGCGAGATCGATCCCGGCTTCAAACCCGACAACGTGCTCACTTTTCAACTGAATCTGCCGCCAGGCAGGTACAAACTGGGCGAAGGGGGCGTGCAGATTTATCAACAACTCATCGACCAGGTGAAGCGAGTTCCGGGCGTCGAGAACGCGGGTACGGTGTCGAGCCTGCCGCTCAACGGCTCGACGTTCAATCTCGGGCGCAACGTTATTCCCGAAGGAAAAGCGGCCATCTCCGAAAACGAAACGAACGCGGCGTTTCTCAACGTCTCGCTCGACTACTTCAACACGCTCCAAATTCCTTTGCAGCAGGGCCGCCTGTTTACGGAGCACGATGACATGCAATCGCCGAAGGTCGCGATCATTAACGAAGCGATGGCCCGGCAACTGTGGCCCGGCGAAAATCCGATCGGGCGACGCCTCTGGGTCGTGAAGGACGAAAAGTTTTGGCGCGAGGTCGTCGGCGTGGTTGCCGATACGAAGATGGAGCTCGACAAACCAGCGGAGTCGCAGTTGTACGTGCCTTACGCGCAGGATCCGAGATGGGGCTTCCTCTCGTTCGTCGTGCGCACCACGGGGGAACCAGCGGCGCTTAGCACTTCGGTGCGAGAAGCAGTGCGATCGGTCGATAAAGCAATCGCGGTTTCCAACCTGAAAACGATGAACGACGTGGTCTCTGTTGCGGGAGCAGCGTGGCGCGTGCCGATGCTGCTGCTGACGGCGTTCGCGGGCGTCGCAATGTTGCTGGCCATGCTGGGCATCTACGGGATCACTTCGTACTACGTCACGCAACGCACGCACGAGATCGGCGTGCGCATGGCGCTCGGGGCGCAGATCGTCGACGTGCTGAAGCTGGTTTTGCGGCGGGCGATGTTGCTGGTCGTGATTGGCGTTGGGATTGGCGTGCTCGGGGCCGCGGCGGTCACACGGTATCTGACGTCGTTGTTGTACGGCGTGAAGCCGATCGATGTGCTTACGTTTGCCGGCGTGGCGCTCGGGTTGATTCTGGTGGCGTTGTTGGCGGCAGTTCTGCCCGCCAGGCGAGCGACGAAAGTGGACCCGCTGGTAGCGCTGAGGTACGAGTAAGGAAGGGGATAAACACGGATCTGGGGACAGAGATAAACACGGATCGGTAGTCACATTTTCCAGGCGCGTGGTGTTACCAGAGTGATGGAAAATTTACTGAAAGACATCCGCTACGGCGTGCGCGGATTGTGGAAACGTCCCGGTTTTACCGTGGTCGCAGTGCTCACGCTCGCACTCGGCATCGGCGCCAACACCGCCATTTTCAGCGTCGTCAACGCGGTGCTGCTCAGACCGTTGCAATTTCGCGATCCCGAGCAGCTCGTGATGATCTGGGAAGACGCCGCCTTCATCGGTTTTCCGCGCAACACCCCCGCGCCGGCCAATTACGTCGACTGGAAAAACCAGAGCCAATCGTTTGCCGACGTCGCGGCCACGCACGAATTGACTTATAACCTGACCGGCGACGGCGAGCCCGAACGCGTGGCTGCTTACGGTGTGACGGCAAACTTCTTCCCGCTGTTCGGCGTGTCGCCCGCGCTTGGCCGTGGGTTCACCCCGGAAGACGACCGGCCGGGAGCACACAAAGTCGCGGTGCTGAGTCACGGCCTCTGGCAGGCTCGTTACGCCGGCGATTCACAGATTATCAATCGCGACATTCAACTCGACGGCGAGAAGTACACCGTCGTCGGCGTGATGCCGGCCGGCTTTCAATTCTTCGAGAGCGATGTGCGTTTGTGGACACCCCTCGCGCTTGATGCGGAAGATCTGGCGAGCCGCAATAATCATTACCTCAAAGTCGTTGCGCGCATGAAGCCCGGCGTCACGGTGGCCCAGGCGCAAGCGGACATGTCCGCCGTGATGACGCGCATCGCGAAGGACCATCCCGACGAAACGTTCAATGGGAAGTTGGGCGCGATCGTCATGCCGTTGGGCGAACAGTTGACGGGTGATGTACGTGGTTCGTTGTTTGTGCTGCTGGTGGCCGTGGCGTTTGTGTTGTTGATTGCGTGCGCGAACGTCGCCGGGTTGCTGCTGGCGCGTGCCGTCGGCCGGCGTCGGGAGATTGCGTTGCGCGTCGCTTTGGGCGCGAGCCGCACGCGCGTCGTCAGGCAGTTGCTGACCGAGAGTTTGCTGCTCTCGGCGGCGGCGGGTATTCTCGGCTCGATTCTCGCTTACTTCAGTTTTGCTTTCCTGCAAAAACTCATTCCTGAACAGATGGCGCTGATGACGAGCCTGAATCTCGATTTGCGGATCCTGGTGTTCACGCTTGCGCTGTCCCTCGTCACCGGAATCATCTTCGGTCTCGTGCCGGCGCTACAGTCGGCGAAAGTCGATTTGAACAACGCGTTGAAGCAGGGCACGCGCGTGACTTCCACCGGCCGGCTGCGCAGCGCGTTGATTGTGTTCGAGGTCGCGCTGTCGATCGTGCTGCTGGTCGGCGCCGGACTGCTGATCCAGACTCTCTTCCAACTCTTCAATCAGTATGCAGTGCTGCGGCCCGAACAGGTGTTGACGATGCGCACGGTGCTGCCGTTAACGAAGTACAAAGACGTGTCGCAGCGAAACGCTTTTTATCAGCAGGTGCTCGGCCGCGTCGAACATTTGCCGGGTGTGACCTCGGCGGGTTACACGACGTCGCTGCCGTTGGTGTGGAAAGGCGGCACGAGCGGCTTTTTCCCGGAAGGAACCAAGGATCCGATTCCGGGCATGGCCTACGACGCGAACCATCGCCAGGTCAGTGCGAATTATCTCCAGGCGATGAATATCCCGCTGCGGCAGGGGCGGTACTTCACCGACCACGATAACGAAAACTCGATGCCGGTCGCGATCATCAACGAGACGATGGCACGCCAGTATTGGCCCGGACAGAACGCCGTTGGCAGTCGTTTCAAGCTCGGCGATCCGAGTGAAGACATTCCGTGGGTCCAGGTCGTCGGCGTTGTCGCTGACGTGCGGCAGATGGGCCTCGACGAACCCGTCAAGGCGGAGATGTATTTCCCGTACCAGCAGCAGAAGGAATACAACTTCTACGCGCCGCGCGATCTGGCGATTCGCACTAACGGCAACACGTCGAACCTCGTCAGCTCCGTGCGCCAGATCGTTCGCGAAGTCGATCCGGACCAGCCAATTTCAAACATCGCGACGATGTCAGACTTGTTGGGTGTCGAAGCCGCGCCGCGACGCATGGGGATGATCATGCTCGCGGCGTTTGCGGGCCTCGCTTTGTTGCTGGCCTCACTCGGCATCTACGGCGTGCTGGCCTACTTCGTCAACCAGCACACCAACGAGATCGGCGTGCGCATGGCTTTGGGGGCATCGCAGCAAAATATTCTTGGGCTGGTGCTGAGGAAGGGCATGGGACTCACGCTGCTCGGCGTGGGTATCGGCCTGGCGGTTTCCTTTGCCTTGACACGTCTGATGAGTTCGTTGTTGTTCGGAGTCAAAGCGTCGGATCCTTTGACGTTCATCGCCGTGCCGGTGTTGTTGGCGGCAGTTGCGCTCGTTGCGTGTTTGATTCCGGCGCGCAAGGCGACGAAGGTCGATCCGATAGTTGCGCTCAGGTACGAGTAAAGCCACAAATTAACACGGAGCACACCGATATGCTGAAAGACATTCGTTACGGACTGCGGATGTTGGCTAAAAACCCGGGCGTGTCGTCCATCGCTGTGCTCACGCTTGCTCTCGGCATCGGCGCGAACACGGCGATCTTCAGTGTCGTCAGCGCGGTGCTGCTGAATCCGCTGCCTTACAACGCTCCCGACCGGCTCGTGTCGCTTTGGGAAAACGTGCCGGAACACGGGCAATGGCGCGTCGCGCCCGCGAACTTCCTCGACTGGAAAAAACAGAACACCGTCTTCGCCGACGTCGCGGCGTTTGGTGGTTCGGTGATGACGTTGACAGGCGACGGCGAGCCCGAGCAGTTGAATGGGACAGCGGTTACAGACGGTTACTTTGAAGTCGTCGGCGCTCAGCCGATGCTCGGTCGTAAGTTTCTGCCGGAAGAGTATCAACTCGGAAAAGATCAGGTAGTCATACTCGGTTACGGCGTGTGGCAGCGCCGGTACGGCGGCGATAAAAACATCGTCAATCGTACGGTGACGCTCGACGGCAACAGTTGCACCGTTATCGGCGTCATGCCTCCCGGACTCTACCCGGCGCGGCCCAGCACCGCCGGCCACATCGAATTTGACGAACACACGCAGGAGTACTGGCGCCCGATGTCGTACTTCGCCTACTTCGCCCGGCTGCGAACCGCGCACATTCTCGGCGTGGTCGCGCGGATGAAACCCGGCGTGACGATCGAGCAGGCCAGGGCCGAGATGAACACGATCGGCGCACGTCTCGAACAGGAGCACGCGGAGAACAAAGGCGAGGGAATCATCGTCAACCCGTTCATCAACGAGCTGGTGGGAAACGTTCGTCCGGCGTTGATGACGTTGCTGGTAGCGGTTGGTCTCGTGTTGCTGATTGCCTGTGCCAACATAGCCGGACTGTTGTTGGCGCAACATGCCGCGCGGACCAAGGAGATTGCGATCCGCGCGGCACTCGGCGCCGCGCGCGCCCGGCTGGTGCGGCAGTTTTTCATTGAAGGCTTGTTGCTTTCGCTGCTCGGAACGCTCGCCGGCGTCGGCGTGGCCCAGCTTGGCTTGAAGGTTCTATTGAAATTCGTCCCGCAGCAGATTCCGCGCCTGGCCCAGGTCGGTCTCGACTGGCGCGTGCTTGGGTTCACGTTGCTGCTCTCGCTCGTCACGTGTTTTCTGTTTGGCCTCATTCCCGCGTGGAACGCTTCGAAACCTGATCTGCAAACCGCGCTCGAACAAAGCGGGCGCACGTCCGGACCCGGCGCCGCGCGTTTACGCTTTCGCCAGTTGCTGGTTGTGTTTCAAGTGAGCGTGGCGGTGATGCTGGTAATTGGCGCGGGCCTGCTAATCAAGAGTTTCTGGCTGCTGCAAAAAGTGGATCCGGGGTTCAAGTCGGAACACGTCCTTTCGGCGGGACTGAACTTGCCCGGTGCGAAGTATGCGCAGCCAGTGCAGATCAACAACTTCTTCAACCAGCTCATCGAACGGATCTCGGTGATACCGGGTGTCGAGTCGGCGACGATTGCTTACGACCCGCCGCTGCAATCGAACTGGGTCGACTCGTTTGAGATCGAAGGCAGACCGGTTGCGCCGGACAGCCGGCAGTCGGCGAACTTCATTCCCGTCGGGGCGGATTATTTCAACACCGTCGGCGCGCAGATTGTCACCGGGCGAAGATTCACGCCGCAGGACGATGCCGACCATCCGGGCGTGGCGATCGTGAATGAAGCTTTCGTCCGTCACTACTTTCCGAATGACAATCCGCTCGGACATCGTTTGAAGCCGGGCCCGCCGGGACGAATCTGGAACAATCAACGGCTGACGACTTTCGAGATCGTCGGGGTGGCGCGTGACGTCAAATTCGCCGGCCTCGCGGCTGCGTCTGAACCTGCTTACTACTTGCCCGCTTCGCAGTCGCCACTGACTGACATGACGCTGCTCGTGCGCACGACGACAGATCCGCAGTCGATCGTGCCGGCGGTGCGGCAGGCAGTCTGGTCGATCGATTCGAATCAGCCGATCGCGGACGTCAAAACGCTCGACCAGATCGTTTCCGAGAGTATCGCGCAACCTCGTCTGAACATGCTGTTGATGACGCTCTTCGGCGGACTCGCGTTGTTGCTGTCCGCCGTCGGCATTTACGGCTTGCTGTCTTACGCGGTGACGCAACGCACCCAGGAGTTGGGCATTCGCATGGCACTCGGCGCGAACGTCGCGAACGTGTTGACGCTCGTGCTCAAGCAGGGAATGTTGTTGGCGCTGATTGGGGAAGCAATCGGTGTTGTGGCCGCGTTTGCGTTGACACGCCTCATGCGCGGACTTTTGTTTGGGGTCACACCGACTGACACGACCATCTTCGCGGGCGTCGTCGCTGTGTTGACGCTCACCGCGCTCGTCGCCTGCTGGGTTCCCGCCCGGCGCGCGACGAAAGTGGATCCGCTGGTGGCGCTCAGGTACGAATAAAGCCAGCCACAGATTAGGAGAAAACCATGGCTACACTCTGGCAAGACATCCGCTACGGCGTGCGGATGCTTTGGAAGAATCGCGGGATCAGCGCGATCGTGATCCTGGCGCTCGCGCTCGGCATCGGCGCGAACAGCGCGATCTTCAGCGTCGTCAACACGGTGCTGCTGCGGCCCTTGCCGTTTGCTGAGCCGGAGCGCCTGGTGTTTCTCAACGAGAAGAGCCCGGTGCTCGACGAGATGTCGATCTCCTATCCGAATTTCCTCGACTGGCGCGAGCACAATCAATCGTTTGAAAAGATCGCCGTCTACAATCGCAACAGCTACAACCTCACCGGTTCGGGCGACGCCGAGCGGATCATCACCGTGCAGATGTCGGCCGACATGTTCAATGTGCTGCGCGTGAACCCGCTGCACGGACGCGCCTTCACCAACGACGAAGACAAACCCGGCGGCACGCCCGTGGTCTTGTTGAGTTACGCTCTTTGGCAACGCCGCTTCGGCGGACAGACGAGCATCTTGAACAAGGCGATCACGCTCAACGGCAAGAGCTACACGGTGATTGGCGTGATGCCGGAAACTTTTGCCGGTCCGAGTCCCGGCTCGAGCCGCGCCGAGATGTTTGTGCCCGTGGGCCAGCTCTCCGACCAGGCGAGCTGGAAGAGCCGCGGCAATCATCCGGGACTGTATGGCGTCGCTCGTTTGAAGCCGGGTGTTACGTTGGCGCAAGCCGACGCCGACCTGAACAACATCGCGGCGAACCTTGAGAAGCAGTATCCCGATACGAACGCCGGCACTCGGGTGAAGCTGCAACCGATGCTGGAGATTTACGTCAGCGACATCAGACGCGCGCTCTGGGTGATCTTTGCAGCCGTCGGCTTCGTGCTTTTGATCGCCTGCGCCAACATCGCGAACCTGCTCTTGGCGCGCGCGACCGCGCGGCGCAAAGAGATGGCGATTCGCACGGCGGTGGGCGCGAGTCGCCGGCGTCTCGCCCGGCAGTTGCTGACCGAAAGCCTGTTGTTGTCGTTGCTCGGCGGCGCGATCGGTTTGCTGTTGGCGCGCTGGGGGATCGATTTGATCCTGTACGTCAGTCCCAATTCGATTCCGCGCTCGCGTGAGATCGGGCTCGATTGGGTCGTGCTCGGGTTCACCGTCGGCGTTTCATTCCTTACCGGAATCCTGTTTGGACTCGTTCCCGCTTTGCAGGCAGGTGAAGTCGACGTTCACGAAACGTTGAAGGAAACGGGCCGCGGCGTGACTGGACGGCAGTGGCTGCGCAGTTCGCTCGTCGTCGCCGAAGTAGCGACGACGCTGGTGCTGTTGATTGGCGCGGGTTTGATGATTCGCAGCTTCTACCTGCTGCACAAGGTGAATCCGGGTTTCTCCTTCGAACACCTGACGAGCTTCAGCGTGTCGCTGCCGGATAAGAAGTACGCGACGCAGGAGGCGCAAGCGGCTTTCTACAATCGCCTGCTCGACAACATTCACGCGCTGCCCGGAGTTGAGTCGGCTGCGGCCGCGTCCGGCTTGCCGCTCGGTAATAACGGCTGGCAAACAGGCTTCGTCGTCGATGGACGGCCGCGCCCGCCGCGCGATCAGACGCCGCTGATGGAAGCGTGCCTGGTGACGCCTGACTACTTCAAGGCGATGAACATTCCCGTCTTGCGCGGGCGCGTGTTTACCGAGCGAGACGATCGCTCACACCTCGCCGGAAGGGACTTGAGCAAGCTGGGCGAAGACGAACAACAGATGGCCGGGTTGAATTCGATCGTCATCGACGAGGAGTTTGCGCGTCGTTACTGGCCCAACGAGGACGCGGTCGGCAAGCACATCAACATGGGCACGGAGCAGAACCCGCGGAAGCTGGAAGTGATCGGCGTGGTGGGCCGCGTGAAGATGGAGAGCCTGAATCAGAACAGCGATCGCGTGCAGGGATATTTTCCGTTTGCGCAAGTGCCGATCGGCAGCATGACGGTGATCGTCAAAGGCACTTCCGATCCGAGCCAGTTGATTTCGTCGATGCGCGCGGCAGTGAAGGAGATCGATCCCGATCAGCCGATCTACAACCCGCGCACGATGGGCGAGATCCGTTCCGAATCGGTGGCGACGGAGCGTTTGAACCTCACCTTGCTGAGTCTCTTCGCGGGCATCGCGCTGGTGCTGGCAATCGTCGGGATTTACGGCGTGATGTCCTACTCGGTCACCCAACGGACGCATGAGATCGGCATTCGCATGGCAATCGGCGCGCGCCCGCGTGACGTGTTTGCGATGGTGCTGGGCCACGGCATGAAGCTGACGGTAATCGGCGTCGTCATCGGCCTGGTGCTGGCGTTTGTGCTGACGCGGCTGATGGAGACGATGCTGTTTGGGGTCGCGCCGACGGACGCGACGACGTACACGGCGATCTCGGTGCTGCTGGTGTCGGTCGCGTTGCTGGCGTGTTACCTGCCGGGACGAAGAGCGACAAAAGTGGAGCCGACCATTTCGCTGCGTTACGAGTAAAGGCCACAGATACACGAATGATCACGGATGTCCGTTCTGCGTTGCGGAGTCTGCTGAAGCAACCGGCGTTTACGCTGGTTGTTGTGTTCACGCTTGCGCTCGGCATCGGTGGCACCACCACGATCTTCAGCGTGGTGAACACGGTGCTGCTGCGGCCGCTGCCTTACCCGCACTCGGATCGCCTGCAAGTAATCTGGGGCAACTACCGGAGCTTGAACATCGAGCGGCTGCCCGCGAAGGCTGCTGAGTATGAGGACTACGCGCGGCAGACGCAGGTGTTTGACGGCGTGGCGGCTTACGCGAACCACAGTTTCAATGTCTCGGCCGGCGGCGAGCCCGAACGCGTCAGCGGCGCGTACGTTTCGAGCAACCTGTTTCCGCTGCTCGAGGCGACGCCGGTAGCGGGACGCAGTTTCACTATGAGCGATAAAGATTCCCGGCTGGTGGTTTTGAGCTATGGCTACTGGCAGCGGCGCTTCGGTGGTTCCCGGCAAATTGTGAATCAGCAGGTGACGCTCGACAACGAGACGTACACCGTCGCCGGTGTGATGCCCGCCGCGTTTCAGTTTCCCCATCCGAGTTTTCGCTCGAGTGAGCCGGCGGACTTGTGGGTGCCGTTGTCCTATTCGACTGACGACGTCGTAAACCGGCGTGGCCCTTATTTTCTGACCGTGCTCGGACGCCTCGCGCCGGGAGTCACCTTGACACAGGCACGCGGCGCAATGGACGCGTTGGGCCAGCGGTTCGAACGCGAATTCCGCGGTTATCGCGGTCCGAACGGCGAGGACGGCGGCTGGCACATCAGCGTGGTGCCGTTGCAGGAAGAGATCGTCGGCGGCAGTCGCAAGGCGCTGCTCGTGCTGCTCGTGTCGGTTGGCGTGTTG
>Ga0081539_10001949_pt1 | contig 31562 bp, 35 predicted proteins | sample TabmetS4T2R2_FD_71023 | JGI IMG/M metagenome (GOLD analysis project Ga0081539, IMG submission 71023) | Tabebuia heterophylla rhizosphere microbial communities from the University of Puerto Rico - S4T2R2 | ecosystem: Host-associated > Plants > Roots > Rhizosphere ... | reverse complement strand
ATCGGGACCTTTCAGACGTCTGGCGCCAGCGCTACGGATAAAGCCGCGTCTTCTCCCAGCTATCGTCCTTGCGTGAAAAAACCACGCGGTCGTGCAGGCGGAACGGCCGGTCGTGCCAGAACTCGATCGTCTGCGGCCTGATACGAAAGCCGGACCAGTGGGTCGGCCGCGGGATCTCGCCGATAGCATAGCGTGCCGTATATTCGGCGACCGCCTTCTCCAGCGCGAATCGGCTCTCGAGCGGCCGCGATTGCTTCGAGGCCCAGGCGCCGATACGGCTGCCGCGCGGGCGCGTCGCGAAATAGGCGTCGGCCTCGGCGTCCGACACGATTTCAACCGGGCCGCGAATCCTTACCTGGCGTCGCAGCGACTTCCAGTGGAAGCACATGGCCGCCTTCATGCTGGCGAGGATTTCTTTTCCTTTCGCGCTCTCGAAATTCGTGTAGAAGACGAAGCCTGCTTCGTCGAACCCCTTGAGAAGAACCATCCTGACATCCGGCATCCCATCCTGGTCCACCGTCGCCAGCGCCACCCCGTTCGGGTCGTTCGGCTCGCTCCTGGTGGCATCCTCCAGCCATGCAGCGAACAGCTTCAACGGCTCATCGGCGTCGGTAAAGTCACGTGTTTTTAACTCAATTTCGCTCATAGTCGTGCCCGGCGATGGGTTCATGTGCCGGGAGATTGCCGATTGTCGCGCCTAGCGCAAGCTTCCGCGTTGCGATTTTGCAGGGTGTCGGGCGGTTTGGCTCGCACGGCCCTGTTGCTGGCTGTCGTCATTTTGCCGCTCGCCGGCTGCGCGACGGGTGGCTCCGATGTCTCCAAGGCTGAAGTCGACGATCTGACGCAGACGGGCGCAACGCCGACGTCCGACAAGCCGGCCGATCCCACCCGCGTCTCCGATGAGACGACGATCCGCAATGCCGTCTCCGCGGCCGATCCGGAAGCTGCGCAAATACAGCCGCTTGCCTGGGCCAATGCCGACACCGGCTCGCGCGGGGCGATCAGCAACCTGATCGAAAAGCAGCAGGACGGTACGCTCTGCCGCGAGTTCACCGCCTCCCGCGAAAGCTTCGACGGCGTTGCCCTCTACTCGGGCAATGCCTGCAAGGGCGACCGCGGCGCATGGTACATGCGCAGCTTCCAGCCGCTTTGAGATCGGGCTTTCGATCCTTCCGCTCTGGAATTTCTTCCTAGCCGGGCGCATATAAAGCCGGGTTTCCAGTTTTTTCCGCAGGCTATCGCATGCAGAATCCTTATGAGGTGCTAGGCGTTGCCAAAAACGCCTCGGCCAAGGACATAAAGGCGGCTTTCCGCAAGCTCGCCAAGAAGCATCACCCGGATCAGAATCCCGATGATCCGAAGGCCAAGGATCGTTTTGCCGCGATCAACCAGGCCTATGAGATCGTCGGCGACGAAAAGCAGCGCGCGGCCTTCGACCGCGGCGAGATCGGGCCGGACGGCAAGCCGCTCTTCCATGGCTTCGAAGGCGCCACCAGCGGCGATCCCTTCGGCGGGTTCCGCACGCGGCAGGGGCCGGGCGGCTCCCGTTTCGAGTTCCGCTCCTCGACGATGGGCGGTGATCAGTTCGGCGGCAATGACGACATCTTCAACGAGCTGTTCGGGCAAGCCTTTTCGCAGCGTGGGGGAGCGGGAAGAGCGCAGCGCGCCCAGCCCGGCGCCGACGTAAACGTGACGCTGGACGTCTCTGTCGAGGAGGCGGCGACTGCGGCCAAGGTCATGGCTCTGTTTCCGAACGGCAAGACCATCTCCGTCAAACTGCCGAACTATGTCGAGGACGGCCAGACGATCCGGCTCAAGGGCCAGGGCGAGCCGGGTTTCGGTGGGCCGGGCGACGCGCTGGTCAAGATCAGGTTCCGCAAGCATCCGCGCTACCGCGTCGAGGGCCGCGACCTGCATGCCGACCTGCCCGTGCCGCTGGCCGATGCCGTGCTCGGCGAGAAGGTCGCCGTCGAGACGCCGACCGGCAAGGTGGCGGTCACCGTCCCGCCCTGGTCGAGCTCCGACAAGGTGCTGCGCCTCAAGGGCCGCGGCTTGCCGGAGAAGGCTGGCGGCCATGGCGACCTTTATGCGCATGTCCGTGTCATGCTGCCCGAACAGCACGACGTCGAGCTCGAAGCGCTGATGAAGCGCCAGAAATCCTGAACATGCGCTAAAAAAGCTTATCCGCCAGCCCGGTTTGGCCGCTTGAAGGCTTGAAGTGCCTGTGCGATAGGCAGGCTTCGGACAGCGGGCCGACGGGGACCGATCGAGGGCGGTTTTCCAGCGCCAGTTGTCCCGCCTTCAAGAGCGGAGAACAGGGCATGGCAGGTGGAAACGGCCTGATGGCGGGCAAGCGGGGCCTGATTGTCGGTGTCGCCAACAATCGGTCGATTGCCTGGGGCATCGCCAAGGCCTGTGCCGACCAGGGCGCCGAGATCGCGCTCACCTACCAAGGCGACGCGTTCAAGAAGCGCGTCGAGCCACTCGCCGCCGAACTCGGCGCGCTTGTTGCCGGCCATTGCGACGTGACCGACATCGCCAGCCTGGATGCGGTGTTCGCGTTTGTCGAGCAGAGCTGGGACAAGCTCGATTTCCTCGTCCACGCGGTCGCCTTCTCCGACAAGGACGAACTCGACGGCCGCTACGTCGAGACGACGCGCGACAATTTCCTGCGTACCATGGACATCTCCGTCTATTCGCTGACGGCCATGGCCAAGCGCGCGGAGCCGCTGATGAAAGACGGCGGCTCTATCCTCACCCTCACCTACTACGGCGCCGAAAAGGTCATGCCGCACTACAACGTCATGGGCGTCGCCAAGGCGGCGCTCGAAGCCAGCGTGCGCTATCTGGCTGTCGACCTCGGCAGCAAGGGCATCCGCGTCAACGCGATCTCGGCCGGCCCGATCAAGACACTCGCAGCCTCCGGCATCGGCGACTTCCGCTATATCCTCAAATGGAATGAGTACAATTCGCCGCTTAAGCGCACGGTGACGCCGGAGGAGGTCGGGGCCTCGGGCCTCTACCTCTTGTCCGACTTGGGGCGTGCCGTGACCGGTGAAGTGCATCACGTCGATTCCGGTTATCACGTGGTCGGCATGAAGGCGGTCGACGCGCCGGACATTTCGACCGTCAAGGACTGATCGGCGTCGCTCGGTCCATAGTGCAGGGCCTCGAAAGGACCGGCATGTACCCGCTCGTCTATTTCGTGCGCCACGGCCAGACCGACTGGAACGCCGAGCATCGGCTGCAAGGCCAGGCCGACATCGACTTGAACGAGGTCGGCCGCGCCCAGGCGACGCGCAATGGCAGGGCGCTTGCCGAACTGATCGGCGATCCGCAAGCGTTCGATTTCGTCGCCAGTCCGCTGCGCCGCACCTGCGAGACCATGGAGCTTCTCCGGGCGGCGATGGGAATGCCGCCGCACGGCTATCGCACCGACGCGCGGTTGGTCGAAGTGCATTTCGGCGACTGGCAGGGCCATACGCTCGCCGAACTGGAACGCACGAACCCCGGCACGACGGCTGCCCGCGACATCGACAAATGGCACTTCGTGCCGCCCGGCGCGCATGGTGAGAGCTACGAGATGCTCTACCGTCGCTCAAAACGATGGTTCGATGAGCTCGCAAGGCCGACGGTCTGCGTCACGCATGGCGGCATCTTCCGCGTGCTGTTCAGGCTGGCCGGCAGCAAGCCGAAAAGGGAGGCCGCAGCCCTGGACATCGCCCAGGACAGGGTGCTGCAATTCGAGAATGGAAAACTGGAGTGGTTCTAAATCCTACTCCGGCACCTGCATATCGGTGATGAGGTTCTCGCCGCCAATCTGGTCGTAAGCGATCAGTACCTCCATCCCCTCTTTGATGGATGACATGTCGAACTCGCCCGGCAGCTTGTAGGATTTGCCGTTGTCAAGCGTGATCGTCAGCGCGTCGACGTCGATCTTCTTGATGTGGCCCTCGGCTTCCGCGGCGAAGGCACCGCCGAATAGAGCGAATGTCGTGATGATTGCAGCAATAAGGGTTCGCATGCTGTGCCTCTTTTGGTGCTCCACCGCACTGAGCAGGCTGATTTGGGGTGGGTGATTGGAGAGTGCAGAAACACGGCGAATGTGTCAAACCTAAGTCACCAATCAGGCGGCGGCTGGTTTCAGATCCCGCTACGGCCGGAGCCGGGCGCGTCACCTGCCGCCGCCCGTTTGACCACCGCGAAAAACGCCAATAGAAGGCAGACCGTGCCGGGCATGCCCGCGCAAGGATCTTTGCGATGTCTCACAACACGTTCGGCCATCTTTTCCGTGTGACGACCTGGGGCGAAAGCCACGGCGCGGCCCTCGGCTGCGTGGTCGACGGCATGCCGCCTGGCATCCGCTTCACGCGGGCCGAGGTCCAGGCCGAGCTCGATCGCCGCCGGCCCGGCCAGTCGCGCTTCGTGACGCAACGACGCGAGCCGGACGAAGTGAAAATTCTCTCTGGTTTCCTCGATGAAGAGGGCGAGACGCTGGTTTCGACCGGCACCCCGATTTCCATGCTGATCGAGAATGTCGACCAGCGCTCCAAGGACTATGGCGACATCGCGCGCCAGTACCGGCCCGGCCACGCCGACTACACCTATGAGGTAAAATACGGCCTACGCGATTATCGCGGCGGCGGCCGTTCATCTGCGCGCGAGACGGCGGCACGCGTCGCAGCCGGTGCGCTGGCGCGCAAGGTGGTCCCTGGCCTGAAGGTGCGCGGTGCGCTGATTTCGATGGGCAAAATGTCAATCGACCGCAACCGCTGGGACTGGGATTTCATCAACGATCCGGAAAACCCGTTCTTCACGCCGGACCCGCAGTCCGTTCCGGTCTTCGCGGAATATCTCGACGGCATCCGCAAGGCCGGCTCCTCGGTCGGGGCGGTGATCGAGATCGTGGCTGAAGGCGTGCCTGCGGGTCTCGGCGCGCCGATCTACGCCAAGCTCGACCAGGACGTTGCTTCCAACCTCATGTCGATCAACGCCGTGAAGGGCGTCGAGATCGGCAATGGCTTCGAGGCCGCGCGCATTACCGGCGAGGAGAATGCCGACGAGATGCGCGCCGGCAATGAAGGCGCGCCGCGCTTCCTGTCCAACAATGCCGGCGGCATCCTGGGCGGCATCTCAACCGGCCAGCCGGTGGTGGCCCGCTTCGCTGTCAAGCCGACCTCGTCGATCCTGACGCCGCGCAAATCGATCGACAAGGACGGCAACGAAGTCGAGATCATGACCAAGGGCCGCCACGACCCCTGCGTCGGCATCCGCGCCGTGCCGATTGGCGAGGCGATGGTGGCGTGCGCGATAGCCGATCACTATCTGCGCCATCGCGGGCAGACGGGAAGGTGAGGCGTTGGGCAGTAGGGAATAGGCAGTAGGGAATAGAATGCGTCTAGATATTCACGACAAAGCGATGGTGGCGCTGGGTTACGGCCCTCTACTCCCTACTGCCTATTTCCTACTGCCCAACGAGCGAAGTGAGCACTGATGCCCTACGATCAAAAACGAATTGTCGAAGCTATCCGCGCCTTCGAGCGCGGCGAGATCGTCGTTGTAACCGACGACGACGGCCGCGAGAATGAGGGCGACCTGATCGTCGCTGCCGTTCATTGCACGCCGGAGAAGATGGCCTTCATCGTGCGCCACACCTCCGGCATCGTCTGCGCACCCATGCCGCGCGACGAGGCCAGGCGCCTCAACCTCGCACCGATGGTCGCGGACAATGAGTCGGCGCATACCACAGCCTTTACGGTAAGCGTGGATTTCAAGCACGGCACCACGACCGGCATTTCCGCCGATGACCGCACGCTGACCGTGCGCAATCTCGCCAATCCCAATGCAGGCGCATCAGACTTCGCTCGGCCAGGCCATATCTTCCCGTTGGTCGCGCGCGAGGGCGGCGTCTTGATGCGCTCAGGCCATACCGAGGCCGCCGTCGACCTCTGCAAGCTCGCCGGTCTGCCGCCGATCGGCGTGATCTGCGAACTCGTGAACGACGACGGCACGGTGACGCGCGGCCCGCAAGTCGCCGAATTCGCCGAGACGCACGGGCTGAAGCACGTTTCGGTCGCCGACCTGATTGCCTACCGGCAGCGCAAGGAAACGCTGATCGAGCGTGTCGGCTGCACCGAAATCGACACCCCCGGCGGCAAGGCGCAGGCTTTCGAATACACGCTGCCCTGGGATGTGATGAACCATCTCGCCATCGTCTTCGGCGATATCCGCGACGGCGAGGAGGTGCCGGTCAGGCTGCATCCGGAGGACGTGACGACGGACGTGTTCGGCACGGGCCACCGTCTCGACGACATCATGAGGATGATGGGCGAGAGGAAGCGCGGCGCAATCGTCTATCTGCGCGAAGGGTCCGTGGGCGTCGGTCACCGCACGCGTAACCGCCCGGGGTCGGGCGGCGAGGGTCACGAGGAAGCGCGTCGCCGCGAGAGCGAATGGCGCGAAATCGGCCTGGGCGCGCAGATTCTCAAGGACCTCGGCATATCCTCGATCAACCTGATCGCCTCACGCGAGCGCCACTATATTGGCCTGGAAGGCTTCGGAATCAGGATCGCAAAGACGGAGATTCGTTAGCGCCATTCCCCCGTTACGCTCGGAGTAGCAGGCAAGAGCGGCAGTCTACCTTGAATTCACGCAGCTTGCTTGGATTCGTCAATTTCCGCCGGACGGCAGCTTCAATTCCTGGCCGGGCACGATGCGGCCCGGGTCGCGGCGCAGTTCGGGATTGAGGTTGATGATCTCGAGATAGCGCTCGCCCTTGCCGAGCTTGTCGACTGCGATCGACCAGAGCGACTGTCCACGTTGCACCGTATAGGCGGCAGGGATGGCTACGGCAGCAGCAGCCGTTGCCTCCTGCTCGACAGGAACCTGTGCGGGAACAACGACGTCGCTCTTTTTCTCCTCCGTCGCAGGCTGCTCAGGCTCCGGCGCGGGCGGCGGCACGACCGTTTCCTCCGCGCGCTGCGATGCCGTCTTGCCCTCGAGCGGCGGCAGGCCTTCGGCAAGCTTCTTCTGGACATTCGCCAGAACGTCCGGATCCGGCTTCATGTCGCGCGCGTGCGTCCACTGGAAGGTCGCCTCCAGCTTGCGGCCGGCGCGCCAATAGGCATCGCCGAGATGATCGTTGAGAACCGGGTCGTCCGGTTTCAGCGCCACCGCCTTTTCCAGCTCACGGACAGCATCGTTGAAATTGCCGAGTTTATAGTACGCCCAGCCGAGCGAATCGACGATGTAACCGTCGCCGGGCCTCAGATCGACCGCCTTGCGTATCAGATCCATGGCCTGGTCGAGGTTCATGTTCATGTCGACCCATGAATAGCCGAGATAGTTCATGACCTGCGGCTGATCAGGAAAAAGCTGCAGCGCCTTCTTGAAATTGGGCTCGGCCTTCGGCCATTCCTTCAGCCGCTCATAGGCGATGCCGCGCTGATAGAAGATGTTCCAGTCGCGGCCGGCCGGGAGCGTCAGGCGCTCGACAGCGCGGTCGTAGACATTGGCCGCGTTGCGGAAATCCTCCTTCGCAGCGTAGACGCTGCCCAGCGCCAGATAGGCGCGCATGTCGTCCGGGTCCTTGTCGACCAGCTTGCTTAGGGAGGCGATCGCCTCGTCATGCCGGTCAAGATCGGCGAGATTCAAGCCCCGCTGCATCTCGGCGGCGCGCTTCATCGATGAATCCGCAGGAATTTTCGAATAGTACTCGATCGCGGACTCGGCGTCGTTCTGCTGTTCGGCAAGCGCTGCGAGTTGGAGCAGCACGGCATCGCTGTCCGGCTTGAGCGCATTGGCAAGTTGCAGATAGAGCCTGACAAACGCCTCGCCTCCGGTGCGGTTGAGCGCCGTGCCGAGATCGAGAAGCACTTCCGAGGCGCCAGCAAGCGGCCCTTCGACAAGACGTGGCACCGGCTTGCCCGCCACGATGTCCTTGCGCAGCACCGTGGCTGACACGCGGCCGACGGCAAAAGCGTCGATCTTGTCCATCACTGCAAGCGCTTCCTCCTTCTTGCCCTTACGGGCGAGGAAGCGCGCGTAGGATTCGGCCGAGCGCAGCCAGGTCTCGGGCGCTGCAGCTCCAGCGGCCGTATTCTCCATGGAAGTCTCGTAGATATCCTCGGCCTGAGCGTCCAGGCCGGCATCGTCCGCGATCAGCGCGCGATGAAAATCCACAAAGAGGGCGTACCATTCGGGGCCATTGAGATCCTGGAGATATTTCAGCGCCTCCTTGGGATTGCCCTCACCCGCCTTTGCCCAGCCGGTCATCAAACCGGTGATCAGCCGGTCGAGGTCGGACTCCAGCGCCAGCTTCAACCAATTTTCGGCGCCCTTGAAATCGCGCTTGCGGAATGCATCGACACCCAGCATCAGCCGCGAGAAGCGCTCGACATCGGGCACGGTCTTCAATCTTTCCGCCCAGGGCAGCGCACCCTCGAAGTCGCCGCTGGAGATCAGCGCGAGCAGCAGGCTCTGCTGCAACGGCTGGTCGTCCGGGCTGAAGGAGAGCGCCCGTTTGTAATAAGCGATGGCGCTCGGCAGATCGTTATCACCCTCGGCGACCCTTGCCGCGAGGTAGGCGCCGGAGAACGAGCCGATGGCTACCGGTTGTTCGGATTGCTTGGCAAATCCGAGAGGCAGAAGCGGCGACACGACGAACAGCGCCGCAAGCCCCGCGACCGAAAATGTCCTTAGCCGCATTGAATCCCTTTCCAGAGGAGTGCCGGCGAAAATGGCCGGACTCAACCATCGCTCTGACTCCCAAGCATGGCCTTTTTGCGGTTGGCGTTCAACCGCATAAGGTTCACAATCCGTTCACTCGCGACGCAGACGTCTGCCTCACGAAACCCGGCTGATCGAGAAATCGATCACGTCGATCAGCGCGGCCTTCTGCGGGGTCGCCTTCAGCGGCGCCAGCGCATCGCGGGCGATGTCGCCGAAATGGCGCGCCCTGGCGATGGTGTCGGCAATGGCGCCATGCCGTTTCATCAAGCCGATCGCACGGTCGAGCGCGGCGTCATCCGTGACATTCTCCTCGATCGACTTCATCCAGAAGTCGCGCTCCTCCGGGGTGCCGCGCCGGTAAGCGAGGATTACAGGCAGCGTCACTTTGCCCTCGCGGAAATCGTCGCCGACATTCTTGCCGAGATCCTTGGAATTGCCGCCATAGTCGAGCGCGTCGTCGATCAACTGGAAGGCGAGCCCGAGGTTCATGCCGTAGGAGCGCAGCGCCGCGCGGTCGTTGCGGGTCGCCTCGGCAATGACCGGCCCGACCTCGGCTGCGGCAGAGAAAAGTGCCGCGGTCTTGGCCTTTATGACTGAGAAATGCTCGTCCTCGGTGGTTTCCAGGTTCTTGGCGGCGGCAAGCTGCATGACCTCGCCCTCGGCGATGATCGAGGCCGCGGTCGAGAGGATGTCGAGGGCCTCCAGCGAGCCGACATCGACCATCATGCGGAAAGCCTGGCCGAGCAGGAAATCGCCGACCAGCACACTCGCCTGGTTGCCCCAGATCATGCGCGCCGTCTTCTTGCCGCGCCGCATGTCGCTTTCGTCGACCACGTCGTCATGGAGCAGCGTCGCCGTGTGCATGAACTCGACGCTGGTCGCGAGCTTGATGTGGCCATCGCCCGAATAGCCGAACATCTGCGCGGCGGCGAGCGTCACCATGGGGCGCAGCCGCTTGCCGCCCGACGAGATCAGGTGGTTCGCCACCTCGGGGATCATCTCGACGTCGGAGCCCGCCTTGGACAGGATCAGCTCGTTGACGCGCCCCATGTCGGCGGCTGTCAGATCCAGCAGCCGGTTGATCGACGGGCGCTTGCCGTCTTCGATGTTGAGCACGACACCCAAGGCGAAACTCCTCGACATTTTCGCCGCACGAATAACGATGCCGCGGCGATGCGCAAGCCCTCCCTGTGAAGCTAAGGTGGGGAGGTGACGAGCGGAAGGGGGCGAATTGGCGCGGGACAGAGGTGAATTAGGGCGGCGTTGCGCCAGTCACGGACCTTCTTTGATCAACCAACCGCCGGAGGCTATGAATTGCTGCTGCCGGCCCCCTTCAGTCAACGATGCGGTAGACGCTTGCGCTGCCTTCCACGCCGCGAAGCGGGGCTTCGAATTCTTCGACATGGCGACCTTGAAGTAAATCGGCCACACCTGGCGCGGAATAAAGCGCTTCCGAGATGCAAATTTCGCCGGCATCTGCCAAAGACTGCACGCGAGCAGCAACGTTCACAGTTTGACCGAAGTAGTCGAGATTCTCGTTCAGCGTCACCGCAATCGATGAACCGCAGTGGGCGCCGATCTTGAGGATGATCCCCGGCCTGTCATGTCCGTCGTTGAAGCGGTCGACATCCTTGAGGATATGCAGCGCGGCTGAGATCGCGTCCGTTGGCTGGGAAAAGACCGCCATCACTGCATCGCCGATTGTCTTCACGACCGCCCCCGAATGGTCCTGTACGATCCTTTCCAGAAGCGCGAAATGCTCGCGAACCAACGCATAGGCATTGAGATCGCCGAGTCGCTCATACATCACGGTCGAGCCCTTGAGGTCGGTGAACAGGAACGTTACCTGCCTGATGCCGAGACCCTCGTGCTCATCGACGCGCTCCGAGCGGAACAACCGCCGAAACGTCTGTCGCGCAAGCAGCGCTCCGCCGGAGATATAAGGATCGAATTCAAGCGCTGGCTTGGCCTTCAGATCGACAATTTCTGGCGGCCAATTGATCAGCAGCAATGAACCGCGCGAAACGCCACTACTTTCTACCTCAATGACTGCGGGACCGGGCGAGACAGCCGCCTGAGCGGTTGAAAAACGGTTTCCGTCGTATCTGATCCGCAGCGTAGTCGGCATCACGGTCGGTTCGCCGACAACCGATACGGCGAAGGCGGCTTGCGTCTGGATATTGACACCCGCCAGCGCGCCAGGCGTCAGGTCAGCGCGCAGCGTTGTCGTCGCACCTGGCGGCAGGAACGACATGCCTCGGACCAGTCCACGAAGAAAGTCCAGAAACCGTGTCGATTGTCCCGGGAGCCGTCCATCTTTGTCGAAGTGAAGCTTCCAGTGAAAATCCTCGATCGAGAGTGAAGCGGGGTCGTGGAACGGCAGGCGCCTCAACTGCGGCGAGATAGAAAAGGTGACCTCGATGAAGTCATCGAGGTCGGTGTCGCCACTAACGTCGCACAGGCCGCAGACGTAATGCGTCTTAAGCGTCCGAAGCGCCCCGAAGCTGTCGAGAACCATTCCCGATTGGGGGCACAGAACGTCCCAGTTCATCTCGAACAAGCCGCAGCGGGACGCATGTAGGAAGAGGTCGATGGATTCAGACTCGGCAATAGCACGATCACGTGCGAAGCTCAGCGGGTTGATCCGATAGAGTGATTGGTCGTCAGAACTCCTGATCAATGTTTCGAGCTTGGAGATGACGCGAGGGCTCCACTGGCGCCCTTGCTCCATCTCGGTCATCTTGCTTTCGAGCAAGTGATCATTGATGCGCGTCACGCCGAACCTCCCATCCGCGGCAGGCAACCCGATCTTCACACAATGCAAACCAGACTTTGCAAACCAGACTTTTCACACCGAAGGAGCGAGACGATACACGCTAGTGTCCCGATTCTGAAATTCGCATGAGTTCGATATCAGCCGCCGAGCGAATTTCAGAATCGAAGGACACTAGCAACTCCTTGATTTCTAGTGTCGTTTTGATTTCGAAGTTCGCTCGGAGCTCGATATCGAAATGAAGCGAACTTCGAAATCACGACATTGGCCAAATTTCACGTAAGTAGGCGGTCAGGCTGAGCGACGAGCGCCTTTGCGAGGCGCAGGCCTGCTGCGGCGAACTTCAATCCTATTGCAACTGAACGTTCGTTTTGGGTCATTCCGGCCTTTCGCATTCCCTCGCCATTTACTCCGGGCGCACGACCTGCGATTTTCCGCGTCATGAAAGAACTCGTGCGCACCAATGACGCCGTGCTGATATCCTTCATCGAGGCGCTGATGCGCGACGCCGGCATCGCCTATCTCGTCGCCGACCAGAACATGAGCGTGCTCGACGGCTCTCTCGGCATTCTGCCGAGGCGCATTCTGGTCGACGAGGACGAGATCGCAAGGGCGCGCGCGATCCTGGCCGACGCCGGTATCGGCAACGAGATCGAGAAACGCTGAGCGCCGGCGCGCTATGGCGATCGATATGGCAAGCCCGGACTCGACGCTCGACGCTTTCCACCGCGGCAAATTTTATCTGGTGCAGCCGAAGGGCTCCGGCCATCGCGCCGGCATGGACGCCATGATGCTCGCGGCGGCCGTGTCGTCCGACTTCTCCGGCCGGCTTGCCGATTTCGGTGCGGGTGCGGGCGCGGCCGGGCTTGCCGTGGCCTCACGCTGTCCCGAGGCGCGCGTGGTGCTCGTCGAGAATTCGGCCGAGATGCTCGCCTATGCCAAGCGGACGATAACGCATCCCTCCAACGAGGAGTTGCGCGACCGCGTCTCGGTGCTCGCCGCCGACGTAGCGCTCTCGGGAAAAGGACGCACAGAGGCCGGGCTCTGTGACGGCGCCTTCGACTTCGTCATCATGAACCCGCCCTTCAATGCCGGTCACGACCGCGCCACGCCGGACGAATTGAAGCGCGGCGCGCATGTCATGCCGTACGACCTCTTCGAGCGCTGGGCGAGAAGTGCCACGGCCATCGTCAAGCCGCGCGGGGGCATCGCCATCATCGCCCGCCCGCAATCGGTGGCTGAAATCCTCGCCGCGCTGGGCGGCCGTTTCGGCAGGATAGAAATCCTGCCGATCCATCCGCGCCCCGATGCGGCGGCGATCCGTATCGTGGTGCGCGGCGTGCGCGCCTCCCGCGCCGGGCTCTCGCTGATGCCGCCGCTCTTTCTGCACGAACAAGGCAGCGACCGCTTTTCAGCCCGCGCCGACAACATCAACAACGGCCGGGCCTCGCTTTTTGGCGATTGATCAACGCAGTGGCGCGACCTGCCATTGCGGAAAGTCCGCAGAATCCTACATTCTCAGATTGAGAATCTGGAGCAACCCTTGAGACGCCTCCTTAGCAAGATCCTGCCGCGCTCGATGCGCTCGGATGCCGTGACGATCCCAGTCATACGGCTGCATGGCACGATCATGGCCGGCGGCGCGCAGTTCCGGCAGAGCCTGTCGCTGGCCTCCACGGCCGGGCTGATCGAAAAGTTGTTCGCTTACAATGACGCGCCGGCGGTCGCCATCTCGGTCAACTCGCCGGGTGGCTCGCCCGTGCAATCACGGCTCATCTACCGCCGGATCCGTGACCTTGCTGCCGAAAGGAACAAGACCGTCCTGATGTTCGTCGAGGACGTCGCAGCTTCAGGCGGCTACATGATTGCGGTCGCCGGCGACGAGATCATCGCAGACCCATCCTCCATCGTCGGGTCGATCGGCGTGGTTTCCGCTTCGTTCGGCTTTCCCGAGCTTTTGAAGAAAGTCGGCATCGAACGTCGCCTGCACACTGCCGGCCAGAACAAGGCGGTGCTCGATCCATTCCGGCCGGAGCGTGAAGAGGATGTCGAGCGGCTGAAGGCGCTGCAGCTCGACGTGCACGAAATCTTCATCGACATCGTCAAGGAACGGCGCGGCAGCCGTCTGAAGGACGACCCCGACCTCTTCACAGGGCTGTTCTGGACCGCCAGGCGCGGCGTCGATCTCGGGCTGGTCGATTCGCTGGGCGACATGCGCGGCGTGCTCAAAGAGCGTTTCGGGCCGAAAACCCGGCTGCAGCTCATCACGCAGCCGCGCGGCTTGTTCGGCCGTCGGCTCGGCTTGTTCGGCTCGGCTGCCGGGCTTTCGCCGGGCGAACTCGCCGGCGCGGCCGTCGACGGACTGATCGAGGCGGTGGAATCACGGGCATTGTGGAACAGGTTCGGGCTTTGAGCCTTTGAGAAAGGCTCCGTTCGGCGCTACAATGCAAGAGGGATGGGTTTGCCCGGCGCTGATGCCGGGAGTTGAGGAGAAACGAAGACATGCCACAGCTCCTATTTTTCGCGCTGGTCGGCGTCGTCGCCTATTTCGTATACAGGTCCTTCGTCCGCGAGGCCGAGCGTGTTACCGCCAAGGTGCGGCGCGCCGAGAAGCAGGCCGCCAACGGAACGATGGGCACGCTCGTGAAGGACCCCAAGACCGGTGAATACCGGCTTGCGAAGGACTGATCCCGTCCGGGTTTGAAACATGCCGGCAACCTCTCAAGAGACACTGCTCGCGGAGCAGCATGATTCGCTCACGCTTGTGGCTCCGGGCAAGATCAACCTGGCGTTGCACGTCGTCGGTCGCCGCGAGGACGGCTACCACCTGCTCGAGACCCTGACTGTCTTCACCCGCTTTGGCGATCGCCTCACAATCGAACAGGCGGAGGAGGATTCCTTTTCGGCGACAGGCCCGTTCGCGGACGACATGCCGCTCGACGAAGACAACCTCGCGATCGCCGCGCGCGAGAGACTGCGCACGGCGTTCCCGCTGGCGGAATGCCCCCCCGTGTCGATCACGCTGGAAAAGAACATGCCGGTCGCGTCGGGCCTGGGCGGCGGATCGAGCGATGCCGCAGCGACGCTGCTCGCGCTGGCACGGGTCTGGGATTTGCCGGCAACGAAGACCGAACTCGCCAAGCTCGGCCCGGTGCTGGGCGCGGACGTTCCGATGTGCGTTGCCGCCAGGCCGTTGATCGCCACCGGCATCGGCGAAAAGATCGCCATGGTGCCGGATTTCCCGGAACTGAGCCTGGTGCTGGTCAATCCCGGCGTGCCGGTGCCGACAGGCTCGGTCTTCAGAGGTCTGAAATCTTACGAGAATCCGGGCCTGCCTCCCCTCCCCGACCGGCCATCTTTTGAGCAGTTGATCGAATGGCTGGGCAGCACGCGCAACGACCTCGAGCCGATCGCGCGCTCGATGGCGCCGGAGATCGACAATGCCCTGCACCAGCTTGGCTTGACCGGGGCCCGCTTCGCCCGCATGTCAGGCTCCGGCGCGACCTGCTTCGGCCTGTTCGAAAACGACCTGCAGGCGAAAGGCGCGGCCCGCCACATCCAGCGCGAGCGGCCCAACTGGTTCGTGGTCGCCACGCGCAGCGGAGGAGCGGGCCACAGTGTCCAGGATTGACGAGAGCCGGCCGTTCGTCCCGGTCCGCATTGCGGTGCTCACAGTGTCGGATACCCGCACGCTGGCCGACGACAAGTCGGGCCAGACGCTCGCGGACCGCATCACAGAGGCCGGGCATAGTCTCGCGGTCCGCCACATCGTGCGCGACGACAAGGATCAGATCCGCGAATGTGTCTCGGCCTGGTCCCGCGATCCCGACATCGACGTGATCATCACCACCGGCGGCACCGGCTTCACTGGCCGCGACGTGACGCCGGAAGCGCTGGAGGCGATCTTCGAGAAGCGTATGGACGGCTTCTCCGAAGTCTTTCACCGCATCTCCTACGACAAGATCGGCACCTCGACGATCCAGAGCCGAGCGACGGGCGGCGTGCTGAATGCCACCTTCGTGTTCGTGCTGCCGGGCTCGCCGGGCGCATGCCGCGACGCATGGGATGGCATCATCAAGGCCCAACTCGACTATCGGCACATGCCCTGCAACTTCGTCGAGATCATGCCACGGCTCGATGAGCATCTGAAACGCGAGGGCAGCGGCAGCGCCTGAGATTGCGGCCGACAGGTCAAAAGAGAAATGATGTAATGTTTTCAATGCAATAGCACTCTCGCTCGGCAACTGCCGAAATTTCTTCATCATCCTCTTGAAAGACTCCAAAGCTTAACCAGATCATCCACGCGCGATGCCGAAAGGCCGCGCGTGCCTCGCGCCGGGCTCCGGTCGCGGCGTGGAGGAGTCTGTCAAACCATTTGTCCTTGAGGAGAACGACATGGCGTTTCGTCCATTGCATGACCGTATCCTGGTCCGCCGCATCGAGGCCGATGAGAAGACGGCCGGCGGCATCATCATTCCCGACACCGCCAAGGAAAAACCGCAGGAAGGCGAGGTCGTCGCCACAGGTGCCGGCGCGCGAAACGAAGAGGGGCAGTTCCAGCCGCTTGACGTAAAGGTCGGCGATCGCATCCTATTCGGCAAGTGGTCCGGCACCGAGATCAAACTCGATGGCCAAGACCTGCTCATCATGAAGGAAAGCGACGTGATGGGCGTGATCGAGGTTGCGGCATCGGTCAAGAAGGCCGCCTGACGGCCGCAAAGGGTCAATGAATTCGTACCTCATGAAGGAGTAGGATAATGGCTGCCAAGGAAGTCAAATTCCATGCCGAAGCGCGAGACAAGATGCTGCGCGGCGTCGACATCCTCGCCAATGCAGTGAGGGTGACGCTCGGCCCCAAGGGCCGCAACGTCGTCATCGACAAATCGTTTGGCGCGCCACGCATCACCAAGGACGGCGTGACGGTCGCGAAAGAGATCGAGCTCGAGGACAAGTTCGAGAACATGGGCGCCCAGATGGTGCGCGAGGTGGCGTCCAAGACCAGCGACGTGGCCGGCGACGGCACGACCACGGCCACCGTTCTCGCCCAGGCGATCGTCCAGGAGGGCGCCAAGGCGGTTGCCGCCGGCATGAACCCGATGGACTTGAAGCGCGGCATCGACAAGGCGGTGGAGGCCGTCGTTGCCGAACTCAGGGCCAATGCCCGCAAGGTCACCAAGAATGATGAGATCGCCCAGGTCGGAACGATTTCGGCCAATGGCGACGCCGAGATCGGCAGCTTCCTCGCCGAAGCCATGCAGAAGGTTGGCAATGAGGGCGTCATCACCGTCGAGGAGGCCAAGACCGCCACCACAGAACTCGAAGTGGTCGAAGGCATGCAGTTCGACCGCGGCTATCTCTCGCCCTACTTCATCACCAACCAGGACAAGATGCGGGCCGAACTGGAAGAACCCTATGTGCTGATCCATGAAAAGAAGCTCGGGAATCTCCAGGCCATGCTTCCGATCCTCGAAGCCGTTGTGCAGTCGAGCAAGCCGCTCTTGATCATCGCCGAGGACGTAGAAGGCGAGGCGCTCGCCACCCTCGTCGTCAACAAGCTGCGCGGGGGCCTGAAGGTCGCGGCGGTCAAGGCGCCGGGCTTCGGGGATCGCCGCAAAGCCATGCTCGAAGATATCGCCATCCTGACCGGCGGCACCGCGATCTCGGAAGACCTCGGCATCAAGCTGGAGAACGTGACGCTCAACATGCTCGGGCGCGCCAAGAAGGTGGTCGTGGAAAAGGAGAACACGACCATTGTGGATGGCGCCGGCCGCAAGGAGGAGATCCAGGGCCGCATCGCCCAGATCAAGGCGCAGATCGAGGAAACCACGTCCGACTATGACCGTGAGAAGCTGCAGGAGCGGCTCGCCAAGCTCGCGGGCGGCGTTGCGGTAATTCGTGTCGGCGGCTCGACCGAGGTCGAGGTCAAGGAGCGGAAGGATCGTGTCGATGACGCGCTGCATGCAACCCGGGCGGCGGTTGAGGAGGGCATCGTTCCCGGCGGCGGCGTGGCCCTGCTCAGAGCCGCGAAGGCGCTTGCCGATATCCCTGTCGACAATCCCGACCAGAAGACCGGCATCGAGATCGTGCGCCGCGCCGTCGAAGTGCCGGCGCGCCAGATCGCCGAGAACGCCGGCGCCGAGGGGTCGATCATTGTCGGCAAGCTGCGCGAGAACAGCGACTTCGCTTATGGCTGGAACGCCCAGACCGGCGAATTCGGCGACCTCTACAAGCATGGGGTGATAGACCCGGCCAAGGTGGTGCGCACGGCGCTGCAGGATGCCGCTTCCGTCGCCGGCCTGCTTGTGACCACCGAGGCGATGGTGGCCGAGAGGCCGAGGAAAGAGACGCCTGCCCCGGCGATGCCCGGCGGCGGCATGGATTTCTGATCTGGGCCAGTCGATGGCCCGCCCTCGGGCGGGCCATTCCCGTCATCAGCCACGCCGACCCTCCGCAGCGAGGTTTTGGGCGGCAACTCAGTGGACCGCGCCTGGAGCCTATTCGCGCCTTGCGGGCAAGATTTCCGCGGACAGCGTCTTCATTGCCAGTCCGCGGGCGAGCGCCTCGGCGCTGCGAGCATGCTTGGCCAGCGAAGACGCCTGGCGCTTGGTCACGATCAATCCGTGGGCAAGCGGACGGTTCGCCGAGAAGACCCGCGCCAGAAAGGGTATCCGCTCGCTACGCGAGCGCGAAAGCCTCGCCGGCATGGTCGAGCTGTTAAGATGGACGGCGACGGCGTCGGTCCATCCGTCAACGAGCCGCGCGCCGGGCTCGATGACGAGCAGCCAGTCGCCTTTCGCAGCGGCTATCCCGGCTGCGATGCCGCCCGCAGCCAGGTGGCAGCCTGCATGCTCTGCGATATAGCGCGTCTGGTCGGTCGAGCCGAGGTCGCACACGACCACGTCGCGCACCACGCCTTCCACCACGGCGCCGATCAGCGAGGCCAGCGTGCGCGCAAGCCGCTCCTCGTCGTTCCGCGTCTCGATCAGCACGGAGAGCATGATTCCCCGGCGTAACCGAAAGCCGCACCAGACGCCATCGCATTTCGACTGCACATAATTTGGCCGCTTTCCCGCGAAGATCGCCGTTTGATTGTGCACCGCACAATCAAACGGCTGAGTTCCGTCAATGCCATTGAAGACCATAAGGATTTCCAGCTCAATAGCTTAGCCGACAGAGGGGACGCCTGGCACGGATGATGCCTCTCTTTTTTGCGATGCGAAAGGAGAGATCCAAATGCTGAAGCCCACCCAAATTGACGTCTGCATCTGCACGTTTCGCCGCAAGGAAGTCGCCGACGCGCTTCGCTCGCTTGCTGCCATGGACATGCCATCGGGATATCGCATCGGTGTGATCGTCGCGGATAATGACGAGCAGCCGACGGCTAAGCCGCTCGTCACTGAACTGGCTGGGCAGCTCGGCCTGCCGATCCGCTACCTCTATAGTCCGGCCCGAAACATCTCCATTGCGCGAAATGCCTGCCTCGAAGCAAGCGATGCTGACTTCGTTGCATTCATCGATGACGATGAAACGGCTTCCAGCCAGTGGCTCGCCAAGCTGGTCGAGACGGCGGAAACAGCCAGCGCCGATGTGGTGCTCGGGCCGGTCAGGGCCCGATATTCGCCCGAGGCCCCGGCGTGGATGAGACGGGGAGACTTCCACTCGACCTTCCCGGTCTGGGTGAACGGAGAAATCCGCACCGGCTACACCTGCAACGTTCTCCTGCGCGTGGGGGCACAGAGCATTTCCGGACGGCGCTTCAACCTAGCGCGCGGGCAGACAGGCGGCGAGGACACTGAGTTCTTCGATCAGGTGCACAAGGCCGGCGGTATGATCGCCTACGCGTCCGAGGCCTGGGTCGATGAGCTCGTGACGCCCGAGCGCGCCACATTTGCGTGGCTGAGCAGGCGCCGTTACCGCGTTGGACAGACGCATGGTCATCTGCTGCGAAGCAGATCGGCGGGAAAGGCTAGCGTCAAGCAATTGGCGCTGGCGTCGGCGAAGGTCACCTTCTGCTTCGGTTCGGCCGCCCTGACGACAATCTCGCCCACCCGCCGCAACCGCAGCGTGCTGAGGGGCATCATGCATGTCGGCGTGCTGAGCGGCCTCCTGGGCGTCCGTGAAATCCGCCAATACGGAGCGCCGTCGCCGGTCGAAGGGCAGGACCGGGCGGCCTGACAGTGCCGCAGCGCACGCCGAACATCAAGGGTCGCCGCTTCTGCGTGCCGGCGGGCCTTTCAGCTCGAGCGTATTGCCTGAAGGATCCCTGACATAGATCGACAGGCTCTCGCCACGGGCGCCGGCGTGCCAGGACTCCTCGACGATTTCTATTTCATATCGTGCGAGATGGTCGCGCAGCGCCTGCTCATCATGCGGCCCAAGTGCGATGCAGAGATGGTCCATGTTCCTGCCGCCGGCCACCTCGGGCCGCGCCCAGGCGCCGTTCGGTGTTGTGACATCGACGAGGTTGACCAGCGCCGCACCGACGCGAAGCTGCGCCATGCCCCATTGCGGATAGCGCTCCTCCAGCCGGCAGCCTAGCACGCGCTCGTAGAAGTCGAGAGCGCTCTCCATGCCCGCGACGATGAGCAGTACATGGTCGAGCCCTTCGAGCGCGAAGGGCGCTGAGACCACGTTTTCCTCGCTCCCGGCCACGGCCTCCTCCGGCGGAACGCTCGCCCGTCGAGAAAATTACCATATAGAGACGCAGGTGGCGAATGCAGAAAGTTCTTGCTTTGTTCTCATTCGGGAAATAGGAATAGTTTCATGAGCACCGCGATTCGACAGACCACCGAAACCCCTTGGGAACGCGCCAAGATGGCGGAGATCGTGCGCGCCGACCTGGCCGCCTTCGGCAAGGGGAAGTCACCGATGGCCAATGCGATCGTCCAGGAAAGCGGCGTGCGGATTGGCGAGGAGCGGCGCCGTGGGCGCGGCGCCGGGGTCAACCCGAGCGGACGTTTCGAGCCGACAACCGGCCATGCTTTCGACGATGGCTGGGAATCGATCGAGGAACTGCCGCCGTTCAAGACGGAGGTGCAGGTCGAAAAGCCTCGCACCATCATCACGCGCAACGATTCGCCCGATATCTCCTTCGACCGCTCGATCAACCCTTATCGCGGCTGCGAGCACGGCTGCGTCTACTGCTTCGCGCGGCCGACGCACAGCTATATGGGCCTGTCGCCGGGGCTCGATTTCGAGTCGAAACTGTTTGCCAAGCCCGATGCGGCACGGCTGCTCGAAAAGGAACTCGCCAAGGACGGCTACAAGCCGCGCACGATCGCGATCGGCACCAACACCGACCCCTACCAGCCGATCGAACGGCAGTATCGCATCATGCGCGAAGTGCTCGAAGTGCTCGAGGCATTCAATCATCCGGTTGGCATCGTGACCAAGTCCGGTCTGGTGGTGCGCGACATCGACATCTTGTCGCGCATGGCCGAACGCGGGCTCGCCAAGGTGGCGTTGTCGGTGACCACGCTCGACCGCCGGCTGGCGCGCACGATGGAGCCGCGCGCCTCGACGCCGCCCAAGCGGCTGGAGGCGATCAAGGCGCTGGGCGACGCCGGCGTGCCGGCATCGGTGATGGTCGGGCCGGTCATTCCTGGCCTCAACGATAGCGAGATCGAGCGCATACTCGATTCCGGCCGCGCTGCTGGTGCGCGCGAGGCGGGCTATGTGCTGCTCCGGCTGCCGCTCGAGGTGGCGCCGATTTTCAAGGACTGGCTGCTGCGCCACTATCCGGACCGCTACCGGCACGTGATGGCGCTGATCCGCTCGATGCGCGATGGCAAGGACTATGATTCGGAATGGGGCAAGCGCATGCGCGGTTCAGGGCCCTATGCCTGGCAGATCGGGCGGCGCTTCGAGATCGCCGCAAAAAAGCTCGGTCTCAACCTCGAGAGGCGGTCGCTCCGGACCGATTTGTTCACGGCGCCCGAAATGGGCGGCAAGCAGTTAACGCTGCTTTGAATTATTCGCGCCGGGCGCCGGCGCATGAGAAAGCATCCTGCCGGCTTTCCCCTGAACGAGCCGGCGGCGCCTCCCGCCCACCGCCCCTGGGCCTGGAGGTCTTGCGGAGAATCGGAACCGATGCGAGCATCCTCGCACAATGGCTCGCCCGCGTTCCGATTCTCCAGCCCTTTTTCCGGCCGAGGAAATCCGTCCGAATTTCTCGATCGAGAACCGTGCCATCAAGCGCGGGCAATGGCCGGTCGCGGGGCTCGACGAGGCCGGTCGCGGTCCGCTCGCCGGGCCTGTCGTGGCGGCGGCGGTGATTCTCGACCCAAAGCGCATCCCAAAGGGATTGGACGATTCGAAGCGGCTCACCGCCGAGGAGCGCGAAAGCTTGTTCGAGGCGATCCTCAAGAAGGCGCTCGCCGTTTCCTTCGCCTCCTGTTCGGCAGAAACGATCGACCGTACCGACATTCGCAAGGCAAGCCTGGAGGCGATGCGGCGCGCCGCGCATGGGCTGGCGCTAAGGCCGTCATTCGCCATAGCCGACGGGTTGGATGTGCCCCCCGGCCTGCCCTGCCCCGGCGAGGCCGTGGTCAAGGGCGACCAGCGCTCACATTCCATCGCCGCAGCCTCGATCGTCGCCAAGGTGATGCGCGATCGCATGATGGGCATGTGCGGCGCGCGCCATGTCGGCTACGGTTTCGAATTCCACATGGGGTACGCCACGGAACGCCACCGCTCCGCGATCGAGGTGGAAGGCGCCTGCGCCCGGCTGCACCGTTTGAGCTTCGCGCCGTTCCGGCTGGAGACGGAGGTTACGGTGCAGTTGGAAGTCGAACTCGGCGCATGAAAGCCGCCTCGCGGCGGCTTTGAAAATTCCTGAGACGGTGTTCGCCTCAGTTGAGCTTGCTCTGAACCGCCTTCAGCGAATCCTTGAACAGTTCCGCACTCGCCCTTGCGTCGAGCTTGCCGGCGAGCACGGCGCGGGCGGCTTCGGTCGCCACATCGACCGCGATCGAGCGTACTTCGGCCACCGCCTCGCGCTCGGCCTGGCCGATTTTCTGCTCGGCCAGCGCGGCACGGCGCTGGACATATTCCTCGGTCTTCCTGTGAGCATCCTCGACCAGCGCTTCAGCCTCGCGCTTGGCTGCCGCGACGATCTCCTCAGCCTCCTGCTCGGCTTCCTTGCGCCGCTTCTGGTATTCGCCGAGAAGCTGGTTCGCTTCCTCGCGCAGGCGCTGCGCCTCTTCGAGCTCGTTGCGGATCCTGGCCGCCCGCTCGTCGAGCGACTTGCCGATCAGGCCCGGCACCTTGAAGTAGATGACGACCCCTACAAAGATGACGAGCGCGATGAATGCCCAGAATGTCGCGTCCATCGTCTTCTCCTATCCGTGCACCGACTTCACCGCAGCCGCGACCACCGCCTTGTCGGCCTTGCCGCCGATGAGGTGCTCGACAATCGCGCCCGCGGTATCGGTCGCGATCGTGCTCACCTCGGCGAGCGCCGCCGACTTGATCCTGGCGATCTCGGCCTCGGCCGCGCTCAGCCTGTCCTCAAGCTCGGCCTCGACAGATTTGCGCTTGGCGTCGGCTTCCGCCTTGGCGGCGTCACGCGCGCCCTGGCCGATCGTGTTTGCCTTGCCGCGCGCCTCGGCAAGCTCCTGCTCGTAGGCCGCCACTGCCGCGTCGGCCTCTTCCTTCAGCTTGGCCGCCTGGTCGAGGTCATGCTGGACGCGCTCGCGGCGCACCTCGAGGATCGAGCCGACGCGCGGCAGCGCCACCCGCTTCAGGAACAGGTAGAAAAGACCGAAGACGATCGCCAGCCAGAGTATCTGCGAAGGAAAATGCGAAGGATCGAACGGCGGAAATGCGCCCTTCTCGGCCGGCTCTGCTTCGACCGTGTGGGCCTCATCCAGTGCCGGCGGCGAAGCCGCTTCCTCTGCATAACCCGGCGTCACGAACATCTCGTACCTCTAATGCTCAAGCCGGCCGCGAAGCCGCGGCCGGACGTCCCGTGATCCTTCAGCCCGGCTCAGGTGAAGAGCAGCAGCAGCGCGACGAGCAGCGAGAAGATGCCCAGCGCCTCGGTCACGGCAAAACCGAAGATCAGGCGGCCGAACTGGCCGTCGGCGGCCGACGGGTTGCGCAGCGCGCCCGCCAGATAGTTGCCGAAGATGGTGCCAAGGCCGATGCCGGCGCCGCCCATGCCGAGGCAGGCGATACCCGCTCCGATTGCCTTTGCTGCTTCAACTTCCATTGTCGAACTCCTTATCGAACCAGATTTCGTTAGACGATTGCGTTTTGGCGGGAGCCCGCCGGCGAAACTTCAATGCCCCGGATGGATCGCGTCGTTGAGATACATGCAGGTGAGCACCGCGAAGACATAGGCCTGCAGGAAGGCAACCAGGAACTCCAGCGCGGTGATGGCCACCGTCATGCCGAGCGGCAGGACCGCGCCGATGATGCCGACGGCGCCGGCCGCCGAAAGCGACGTCACGAAGCCCGCGAACACCTTGAGCGTGATGTGACCGGCGAGCATGTTGGCGAACAGACGCACGGAGAGGCTGATGGGCCTCGACAGGAAGGAGATCACCTCGATCAGCACCACCAGCGGCACGAGGATGCCGGGTACGCCGCTCGGCACGAACAGCTTCAGGAAATGCAAGCCGTTCTTCATGAAGCCGTAGACGATGACGGTGCCGATCACCAGGATCGCCAGCGCGAAGGTGACGATGATGTGGCTGGTGACCGTGAAGAAATAGGGGAACAGCCCGAACAGGTTCGCAAACAGCACGAACATGAAGAGCGAAAAGACGAAGGGGAAGAACTTCATGCCGTGGCTGCCGGCCGAATCGCGCAGCATTTTGGCTACGAACTCGTAGGACATTTCCGCCATCGACTGGAAGCGGGTCGGCACCAGCGCGCGATTGGCGGAGCCGAAGTAGAGGAAAGCGGCCGCCGCGATCGCCGAGGCAGCCATGAAAGCGGAGGAGTTGGTGAAAGAGAAGTCGAGGCCGCCGATTTCGATCGGAATCAGTTTGGATATCTGGAACTGATGGATCGGATCGTTCGCCACTCTCATCCCCTCTCATCAAGCAGCGCCGGAGCGCCAGTTCAACCGGAGCCGTCCTTTGTCGACGGCGGCTTCGTTCCGTGCTCTGCGACCATGCCTGCCGACCGCATCACGTTGAGGACGCCTGCCGCAAAGCCGAGAAACAGGAAGACGATCAGCCCCCAGGGCGAGGTGCCGGCCCACTGGTCCAGAACCCAGCCTATCCCGACACCCACTATGATCGCAGCAACGAACTCGCTCGAAAGCTTGATCGCGTTGCCGAAACCCGTTTTCGACGATGGATTCTGAGCGTCCTTCCCGTCGCGACTTGCCGGCCGTCTCGTAGCTAGTTGGGCTTCGAGCTGAAGCCGGCGACGCTCCAGGTCTTCGTCGCCGCCACCGGTTTCGACCGCCCGTTCCGCGCCAGGTTTACTGGTTTCGCCTGGCCTAACGTCCCTGGCCATCGCAACCTCCCAGCCCGGCCAGCCGATCGACCGCTGTCCGCTTCAAAGTCGCGCGCAACATAGTTAGGCCGCTTGGCCGCGTCAAGCCATTCGGTAGCACTGAGTTGAAGGCGAAATATCAAGATATATCAATAACTTATAAGCATGCGACAAGATGTGCCGGGCTTTCGGCTCAGCTCCAGCCCCCGCCGTAGGTGCGATAGAAGATGTGGCGGCCGATCTTTCTCATCTTCTCCATGGCACGGGCCCAGCGCGGGCTGACGTAGTCGGCATAGTAATGCGTCGAGGAACCGATCTCCGGCAGCCATATCTTGCCGGCCGTAACGGCCATCGCGACGTCTTCCGCCATCTTGTAATGCTCGCGGCTTGCGACACGATCCTTTATGCCGTCGCAGGCGAACGAGAATTGGCATCGGTTGCGCCACATTTGATTCTGGTAGACGACGCCGCAAATCGACTTGGGATAGGCGGGGTTGCGGACGCGGTTGAGCACGACCTGCGCGACGGCCGCCTGGCCCTTCAGCGATTCACCGCGCGCTTCGAAATAAATGGCCGCAGCAAGACACTGCTGTTCGCGCGCGGAGAAAACCGAGGCCGGCAGCGGGCTTGCCACCCAGTCATGGTCCCCCTCGCCCATCGGGGGGATGAAGCGGCCGTCGTTAGGGTCGTCCTGCAACAGCGTCTCGAAAGGCGAAGTCTTGGCGTAGTCGGGCTCGGCCGGCGCGTAGGCTATCGCCAGGATGTCGGCTTTCTCGTTGTTGACGAGGGCAGCCAGCGCTGGCGGTATCAGCGGATCGGGCTTCGGATCTTCCTTCACATGGAAGGCGGCAGCAATGGTGATCTCCTTGCCTTTGATCTCAGGCTTGGCGAAGGCCATCTTCAGCTCTTCGTCGATGTCCCGATGAATCAGCATCGACCAGCGCTGGAAGACCGAGCCGGCGTTGAAGGCCTTCGGCGGGGCGACGGGCATGATCTTGGCGAGGCGACCCTTCTTGTCGCTGCGAACCACCCGCTCCTCGTCCGGCAATTCGTCCGCGGCTACACCCTTGCCGCGCAGCGCCACCGCGCCGATGCCGGGCGCCTTCATGCCGGAGCCGGAGATCGTGCCGGTTGCGATATCGGAATCGACGAAGGGCATCTCGGCCGCATGGATCGAGCCCGCGACGGCCGTCTCGACATAGGCATTCCAGCGCGCGCCAGGACCTTCCTGGCCGGAAACCAGGCTCTGCATGTCCTGAAAGGCTGCGACGGTCGGAAAGCCGATCCAGATGCCCAGACCGAGAACGAAAGGAGGAAAAAAGGAGCGCACGTCTCTGCGCGCGGCAAGGCGCTGCCGCCAATCAACTCGTAGAAGCACAGACCCTCTCCAGGACGCAACGTGACCCGAAGGGGCACGATGGTCGATTAACCTTGACGCCCCGTTAACGGAAAGGCCGCGGCAAGAATGTGGCTGCAAGCCGGCCTAAAATTGGCTGCGACGGCACGCCGCTGGGCGAGCTGCCTTCAAGAATGGTTAACCGCCAAGCTTCCGGAACGACGGCTCAACCGCGGGTCTTCGTCCTGCCGGCAAAGGGGTTTTCCGAGCCGCGCAGAACCATGCGGATCGGCACCCCGGGCATGTCGAAGGCCGCGCGCAGGCTGTTGACCAGATAGCGGACGTAGCTTTGCGGCATGGACTCAGGGCGCGAGCAGGAGACGACAAAGCCCGGCGGCCGGGTCTTAGCCTGCGTCACATATTTGATCTTCAGCCTGCGGCCCGCGACGGCCGGTGGGGGGTGATGCGCAAGAATGCCTTCGAGCCAGCGATTGAGCTTGCCGGTCGAGACACGGCGGTTCCAGACCTGATGGGTGCGGATCACGGCATCCATCAGCTTGTCGAGCCCGCGGCCTGTCTCGGCCGAGACCGGCACGGCCTGTATGCCGCGCACCTGCGGCAGAAGCCGCTCGGTCTTCTCGCGCAGTTCCGCCAGCGTCCGCTGGCGGTCTTCGATCAGGTCCCATTTCGAGAAGGCGATGACCGGCGCACGGCCCTCGCGCACGATAAGGTCGGCGATCTGCAGGTCCTGCTTCTCGAAGGGTATCGTCGTATCGAGCAAAATGATGACGACCTCGGCGAAGCGGATGGCGCGCAGGCCGTCGGCCACCGAAAGCTTCTCCAGCTTTTCTTGCACCCGCGCCTTGCGGCGCATGCCGGCCGTGTCGAAAAGCTTTATCCTGCGGCCCTGCCAGTCCCAGTCTACCGAGATTGAATCGCGCGTGATGCCGGCCTCCGGCCCGGTCAGCAGCCGCTCCTCGCCGATCAGCGCATTGATCAATGTCGACTTGCCGGCATTCGGCCGGCCGACAACGGCGATCCGCAGCGGCTTCGAGGCGTCATAAGCCGACTCCTCGTCCGCGTCGGGATCGACGTCCTCGCCGATCAGCGCCTCGGACGCATCGCCTTCCGAAACCTGTTCCTCGGCGAAGGCTTGCTCCTCGCCAAGCGCTGCGATGATCGCCTCGCGCAGGTCAGGCATGCCCTCGCCGTGCTCGGCCGAGATCGGAACCGGCTCGCCGAGGCCTAGCTCCCAAGCCTCCAGCAGGCCGGCTCCAGCGCCCTTTGCCTCGGATTTGTTGGCAACCAGCACGACCGGCTTGCCGGCGCGTCTGACGATGTCGGCAAAGGTCCTGTCGTCCGGCAGCAGCCCGCTCTTGGCGTCGACCAGGAAGAGGATTAGGTCCGCATCGCGGATCGCGATCTCGGTCTGAGCGCGCATGCGACCCGGCAAGGTATCAGGGGCGGCATCCTCGAAGCCGGCCGTGTCGATCACGTCGAACTCGAGATCGAAGAGCCTGGCGGGATGGACGCGCCGGTCGCGGGTCACGCCCGGCGTGTCATCCACCAGCGCCAGCTTGCGGCCGGCAAGACGGTTGAAAAGGGTGGACTTGCCGACGTTAGGCCGGCCGATAATGGCTGCGGTAAAAGCCATCGGCCACGATCAGGACGACGCGTCGCCCGAACCGCGGATCAGTTCGGCCATCAGCGTGGCGCGCTGGCGCACGTTGCGCGGCGCGCCGTCGTCCGAAGCGATGCGGTCGAACAGGTCGAGAGCTTCCCTGGCCTTGCCGCCCTTCCAGGCCGCGAGACCCAGCGCCTCGCGGGCAGAATGGCGAAGCGGGTTTGCGTCGTCGGTGAGCGGCTGGACGCGTGTTGCCACGTCCTCATAGGTGCCATTGTCGACGAGGATCAGCGCCGTCCTCAGCCGCGCCATATCGCGGATCGCACCGGGGATGGAGGTGTCGCCGGAAACCTCGTCGAACTCCTTGACCGCGCCGGCGAAGTCGCCCTTGTCGCCAAGCACGGTCGCGGCGCGCATGCGCGCAAGCAGCGGATAGGCGCCGTAGCCGTCCTTCTCAAGCGCGTCGAGCGCGGCAAGGGCCTCGTCATTCTTGCCGGAATTGGCGAGCTGCAGAGCGGCCGAAAAGTCGTCGCCGGATTTGTTGGCCCTGGTCTCGACCCAGTATTCCCAGGCGACGAAGGCCGCGGTGCCCAGCACCACCGCCACGGCAAGCCCGATGAAAGCCGGCCCGAAGCGATTCCAGAGAGCCTTCGCCTGATCCTGGCGCAGCTCCTCATTGACCTCGCGAAAGAAACTGTCGTTGGACATCAACAATACCGGTTGCAGGCGACAAGCGCCTTGTGAGCGAGCCTTTTAGCGGTTTTTTGATGGCATGGAAGGGGTAGCGGCGGCGAAAACGAGCAATGCGCTGACCAAGTCCTGCGATTTGCCGGCTGAGCTGTCGCAAACCGCCGGATTACCCGCCTGTCCGAGACTTTCGAGTTCGGTCGCCTTTCCCAGGCAGGTCTGGCCGGCCGTACGAACTGTTAACCCGAATCCAAAGTTCCGATTTCCGTAAAGTTCTTCGCAATTTCGCGCACGATAGACCGGGGAGCGGTCGGCCAAGGCGTTCCCATCGTCGCCACATTTGGCCGATAGCAGGTGCTTAAAGAGTGTTTCGGATCGAGTCCCGCCTGGTATGTCTTTCAAGCTGCGTGCCGCCGCCGTCTCTACTTGCGCGCTTTTTGCTGTCCCCGCCGCGGCCGAGCCGCCGGCACCGCCTACGCAATATGTGATCATCTCATTCGACGGCGCACAGCATGTCGAGCAGTGGCAGCGCAGCCGCGCGCTGGCGAAGAAGACCGGCGCGACCTTCACCTATTTCCTGTCCTGCGTTTACCTTCTCGCGCCCGAGTACAAGCGCGACTACCGCCCGCCAGGCATGAAGCCCGGCAAATCCAATGTCGGCTTCGGCACCTCGAAGGAGGAGGTCGCGGCGCGTCTCGGTCAGATCTGGCAGGCACGTACCGAAGGCCACGACGTCGCCAGTCATGCCTGCGGCCATTTCGACGGCTCGAAATGGAGCCGCGCCGACTGGAACTCGGAATTCAGGAGCTTCCGCACGCTCGTCGAATATGCCTGGTCGATCAACGGCATCGAAGGCGAGCCCGACGGCTGGAGACGGTTCGTCGAGACGGAGATCAAGGGTTTCCGCGCGCCCTATCTCGCGACCGACGACGCGCTCTACGCGGCGCTTGCCGATTCCGGCTATGTCTACGACGTGAGCGGCATCTCGCGCGGGCCGACGAAGCCCAATCTCGAAGGCGGTCTTGTGCGCTTCGCCCTGCCGCAAATCCCGGAAGGCCCGAACGGCAGGCCGGTGATCGCCATGGATTACAACATGTTCGTGCGCCACTCCGGCGGGTTCGAGCGCGACGACAAGGATGCCGTGTTCGAAAACCGCGCTTATGACGCCTTCGAAAAGGCGTTCAACGCGGAATACAACGGCTCGCGCAAGCCGCTGGAACTCGGCTTCCACTTCACGCTCATGAATGGCGGCGCCTATTGGCGCGCGCTCGAGCGCTTCGCGGAAGACGTCTGCCAAAGGCCCGGTGTCGCCTGCCTGAGCTATCGCGACTATCTCGGCCGCCACGCCGAGCTGCGCGCCACAGCTCAGAATGTCGGCGGCTGAGCCGCCGCCGGCATCGCATCACACCTTTGCCGGCTCGGGCGCATCGGTCTCATGGCCCTTCATGTAGCGCTTGTCGATGTCGGGCAGCTCCTCGCCATGGATCATCGCCTCGAAGGCGCGCAGCCGCTTCTGGACGGACAGAAGCTCGACAATCGTCGACCATGAGTTGACCAGAAACTGGAACGAGTTCGTCACCTGCGAGAAAGCATAGCTTATCTGGTTCAAGAGGCCGAGCGTGATCGTGCCCGCGACGATGGAGGGGCCGAGGATCAGTAGCGAGAAAATGTTGTTGGCCTGCAGGTAGCTATAGCGGACGACGTTGAAATAGACGTAGTGGAAATACAGCCTGAAATAATTGCGGCGCACATTCGCGAACAGCTCGGTGACGCTGACCGGGTCGGCGCGGTTGGCGTTGTCCTCGCCGTAAACCAGCTCCTTCCGGTACGCCGCTTCGACGCGCTGGTTGCGGAACTGCAGGCCAGGCAGCTTCATGCCGGCGATGATGAGGCTCACCGTTCCCAGCACAGACCACACGACCGCCGCAACCACCAGCGGATGCGCGATCGTGCCGACGACGGGCAGCGCGGTGATATGGGTCGACAGGTTGATCAGCACCGGCATGAAGGCGATCAGCGTCATGATGGAATCGATGAAGGTGACGCCCAGATCCTCCATGATCTGGGAGAAGCGCATCGTGTCTTCCTGCACGCGCTGCGAGGCGCCCTCGATATGGCGCAGCTTGGACCAGTGGCTCATGTAGTAGTCGTTCATCGCCGTGCGCCAGCGGAAGATCCAGTGGCTGACCAGGAACGCGTTGAGCACAGCCACATTCATGCCGACCAGCGCGAGCCCGGCGAAGCTTGCGACCTGCCCGTAGTATTCGGGCGTGGTCGTCGTCTGGGTCTTGGAGAGGACGGCCTGGATATAGTCCCAGAACGGTCCGTACCAGTTGTTGACGGCGACGCTCACCTGAACCTGGAAATAGACGATGAACAGGATGAGCGACGAACCGAGGAACCAGAGCTGCCAGGGATGCGGCGAATACCAGCGCCAAAATGCATAGAAGATAAAGACGCCGGCTGCGAAGTAGAGATAGAACCAAAGGAAGGAAGGCGACCAGAAGACGGAAACGCCGATGATAGGCGGGGCATCGGAAGCATCCGGCGGCATGCCGAACAGCGCGCCGAGTTCAGCGCCGGCCAGATACCAGCCGGCAACGAGCACGATGCTCCACGCCACGGCCGACAGGAAGAACAGTCGAGGCTGCGGGAAAAAAGATACGAACACTGGAAATGATCCCTTCTGGCGCGCCCGGCGGCGCGTGGTCGCGGCATAAAGTCATAATTCCGTAGCGATTGGAACGCCCGAACCGGCCTGTCGCCGCGCAAAGACGCGTCAATCATGGCAAAAATGGCAGCGATTGTATTACGAAAAAGTCAGAATAGCTGGACGGCTCGAAAGCATGGAAAACTTGACGCAGGCGCGCAATTCACACTAGGTTTAATTAACCGAAGTTAGAAATATGGCGCTGCACACATTATTCAACGCCCTTGCCGACCCTACCCGCTTCGCCATCGTC
>Ga0081539_10001947_pt1 | contig 31581 bp, 31 predicted proteins | sample TabmetS4T2R2_FD_71023 | JGI IMG/M metagenome (GOLD analysis project Ga0081539, IMG submission 71023) | Tabebuia heterophylla rhizosphere microbial communities from the University of Puerto Rico - S4T2R2 | ecosystem: Host-associated > Plants > Roots > Rhizosphere ... | reverse complement strand
CGGCCTTTGTCGGGCCCGATCTGTCGCGCCTGCTGGTGACATCGGCATGGCAGGGCATGGACGAGGCGGCGCGGGCCGCCGATCCCGAGCACGGCCGCACCTTCATATTGGCGGCGGCCACGCGCGGCCGCGCCGAACCCGACGTCAAGCTTGCAAGCGCATAGGAGGCACGGCAACGCGAAGTGACTGGCTGCAACAAGGATGCAAATTCTGACCCCAAGGGAGTGAAACGATGATGAGGAAGACGACATTACTCGCGCTCGCACTGGCGGGCTTTGCCGCGACTGCATTGTCCGGCGGCGCGCTCGCGCAGGACAAGGCCACCATCGGCATCGCCATGCCGACAAAATCTTCGGCGCGCTGGATCGACGACGGCAACAACATGGTCAAGGTGCTGAAGGAGCGCGGCTACGGCACTGATCTGCAATACGCCGAGGACGACATCCCGAACCAGCTCTCCCAGGTGGAGAACATGGTGGCCAAGGGCGCCAAGGTGCTGGTGATCGCGGCGATCGACGGCACCACGCTTTCCGACGTGCTCAAGCAGGCCAAGGCCAGGGGCATCATCGTGATCGCCTATGACCGCCTGATCCGCGACACGCCCAATGTCGACTACTACGCGACGTTCGACAATTTCCAGGTCGGCGTATTGCAGGCGCAATCGCTCGAACAGGGCCTCGGGCTGAAGGACGGCAAGGGACCGTTCAACATCGAATTGTTCGGCGGCTCGCCGGACGACAACAACGCCTACTTCTTCTACAACGGCTCGATGTCGGTGCTGCAGCCCTATATCGACAACGGCAAGCTGGTGATCGGCAGCGGCCAGAAGGGCATGGACAAGGTTTCCACCTTGCGCTGGGACGGCGCCACCGCGCAGGCCCGCATGGACAATCTGCTCAGCGCCTTCTACGGCAGGAAGCGCGTCGATGCGGTGCTGTCGCCCTATGACGGCCTTTCCATCGGCATCATCTCCTCGCTGAGAGGCGTCGGCTATGGCGGGCCCAGTCAGCCGATGCCGCTGATCAGCGGACAGGACGCCGAGGTGCCGTCGATCAAGGCCATGTTGCGCGGCGAGCAGTATTCGACCATCTTCAAGGACACCCGCGATCTTGCCAGGGTGACCGCGGACATGGTGGATGCCGCACTCAATGGCAAGCAGGTTCCCGTCAACGACACCACGACCTACAACAATGGCGTCAAGGTGGTGCCGTCCTATCTGCTCAAGCCCGTCGTGGTCGACAAGAGCAACTGGGTCAAGGAGCTGGTTGACAGCGGCTACTACAAGCGCTCGCAAGTCGAGTGAGCTAACCCTTCCGGCGCGGCGGGACATGATGCGATGACGGCAATGCTTGACATGCGCGGCGTCAGCAAGGGCTTTGCAGGCGTGCAGGCGCTGCACGACGTCAGTTTTGCCGTCGACGCCGGCCAGATCCATGCCCTTGTCGGCGAGAACGGCGCCGGCAAATCGACGCTGATGAAGGTGCTGAGCGGCGTCTATCCCTACGGCGACTACGAGGGCGCCATCATCTTCGACGGCGCGGAGCGGCGCTTTCGTGACATCAACGATTCGGAGGCGCTCGGGATCATCATCATCCATCAGGAGCTGGCGCTGATCCCGCAGATGTCGATCGCCGAAAACATCTTCCTGTCGCACCCGCCGGCGCGGTTTGGCGTGATCGACCGTGACGCCGTCTACCGCCGCGCCGGCGAATTGCTGGCGCAGGTGGGCCTGCGCGAGCCGCCGGACACCATCGTCGCCGATCTCGGCATCGGCAAGCAGCAGTTGGTCGAGATCGCAAAAGCCCTCTCCAAGCGCGTGCGCCTGTTGATCCTGGACGAGCCGACCGCGAGCCTCAACGAGACCGACAGCACCGCCCTGCTGGACCGGCTGGTCGCGTTCCGCGCCCATGGCATCGCCTCGATCCTGATCTCGCACAAATTGAACGAAGTCGCCCGCGTCGCCGACCGTATCACCGTGCTGCGGGACGGCCGCACCGTCGATGCCATCGACTGCCGCACCGAGCCCGTGCAGGAGGACCGCATCATCCGCAGCATGGTCAACCGCGATCTCGCCCACCGCTTTCCGGAGCGCGCGGCTCACATCGGCGAGCCGGTGCTGGTGGTGGAGAACTGGTCGGTGCATCATCCGCTGCAAACCGAGCGCCAGGTGATCAAGCACGTCGACTTTCAGGTGCGGCGCGGCGAGGTGGTCGGCATCGCCGGCCTGATGGGCGCCGGCCGCACCGAGTTCGCCATGAGCCTGTTCGGCCGCGCCTGGGGCCGCGGCATCACTGGCCGGATGCGGCTGGACGGCCGCGACGTCGCGCTTGTCTCCGTGCCCGCCGCGATCGATGCCGGCCTTGCCTATGCGACCGAGGATCGCAAGCAGCTCGGGCTGATCCTCGCCGACGATGTGCGCAAGAACGTCACGCTCGCGAGCCTCGGCCAGGTCGCCCGTCGCTGGGTGATCAACGACGTCGCCGAATTCAGGGCGGCCAATGATTACCGCAACCGGATGCGCATCCGCTCTTCCGACGTCTATCAGGAGGCCGGCCAGCTTTCCGGCGGCAACCAGCAGAAGGTGGTGCTGTCGAAATGGCTGATGACCGACCCGAAGGTGCTGATCCTGGACGAGCCAACCCGCGGCATCGACGTCGGCGCCAAGTACGAGATCTATTGTATCATCAACGAGCTGGCGGAGGCCGGCAAAGGCGTGGTGGTGATCTCGTCGGAAATGCCGGAGCTTCTCGGCATCTGCGACCGGATCTATGTGATGAATGACGGCGCCTTCGTCGGCGAGTTTGCCGCTCGCGATGCGTCGCAGGAGAAGATCATGCAGGCGATCATGCGCAACGAGCGCCGCGCGCGAGGCTGAACGAGGGGAATGATGACCGACAAGACCGATACGCTTCCCGCACAGCGCCACGGGACCGGCTTCATCAAGCACAATCTGCGCACTTACGGCATGCTGCTGTCGCTGCTTGCGATCATGCTGTTCTTCGAGTTCGTCACCGACGGCACGCTGCTGCAGCCGCTCAATCTCACCAACCTCGTGCTGCAGAACAGCTACATCGTCATCATGGCGCTCGGCATGCTGCTGGTGATCGTCACCGGCCATATCGATCTTTCGGTCGGCTCGGTCGCCGGCTTCATCGGCGCGGTCGCCGCCGTCCTGATGGTGCGCTATCGCGTCGACTACACGCTGGCGTTCATCGCCTGTCTCATGGTGGGCGCCGCGATCGGCGCCGCGCAGGGCTACTGGGTCGCCTATTTCGGCATTCCCTCCTTCATCGTCACGCTGGCGGGCATGCTGGTGTTCAAGGGACTTGCGCTCGCGCTGCTGCAGGGACAGTCGGTCGGGCCGTTTCCGCCGACGTTCCAGAAGTTGTCGTCGGGCTTTATCCCGGAAGTGCTTCCTGACGCCGGCGCGCTCCATCCGACCTCGCTGCTGCTCGGTGCGGTCCTCGCGCTGGCGCTGGTCTGGTCCGGCGCCAAGAGCCGCGCGCGCGAACAGTCGCACGGCATCGAAGTCGAGCCTTATGCCTTTTTCGTCGTCAAGAGCGCCGTGCTGATGAGCGCGGTGCTCTGTTTCACCTATCTGATCGCCTCGCATCGCGGCCTGCCGAACGTGCTGGTGATCATGACGGCGTTGATTGCGCTCTATGCTTTCGTGACGCGGCGAACGGTGATCGGCCGGCAAATCTATGCGGTCGGCGGCAATGCCAAGGCCGCGAAGCTGTCGGGTATCAAGACCGAGCAACTGACCTTCCTCACCTTCGTCAACATGGGCGTGCTGGCCGCACTGGCCGGGCTCGTCTTTGCCGCGCGCCTCAACACGGCCACGCCGAAGGCCGGCGCCGGCTTCGAGCTTGACGTCATCGCCGCCTGCTTCATCGGCGGCGCCTCGGCCTATGGCGGCGTCGGCCGTGTCGGCGGCGCCGTGGTCGGCGCCATGATCATGGGCGTGATGAACAATGGCATGTCGATCCTCGGCATCGGCATCGATTACCAGCAGGTGATCAAGGGGCTGGTGCTGCTCGGCGCGGTCTGCCTCGACGTCTACAACCAGCGCAGGTGACCGCGCAGCCGGGCGGATCAATCGTAGCGCGCCAATTCCCGCCATTCCGGCGGCAGCGTCACTTTCTGGCACGCGACTGGCGCCGGCTGCTGTGCTGCCCGCGCCGCGAGAGCGATCGGTTTCGTGGGCTGGACCGGCAGGCGTCCGGCTGCGGATGCGATCACCATCGCGGTAAGCACGCCCGCGATCAGGCCCAGGACCGGATTGAGCCAGGGCAGGAAATCGTTGAATCGGACGAACCAGCTCGGTGTCATGCCAGGAGTGTCGCGCCGGTGGACGATGTCGACAATCAGGAATGCATGAAGAATGCCTTCGGCGGGCGCGAAGGCTGTTTTCTGATTCAATTGTCAAACAGCCCCCTCCCCGTCATTGCGAGGAGCGAAGCGACGACCCGTCTACGCTTGCTTCGCAAGCTACGCCGGGCTGCGAGTCCGCCGAAGCTCGGAGAGCGAAGGCGGAAGCAATCCAGAGTCACGCACGCGACTCTGGATTGCTTCGCTTCGCTCGCAATGACGTGGAAAGACATGTGCTCTCATTCTCACGGCGCGATTTCGCCTGAGTTGTGCCATCTCGTTTGCTCCCTCCTTGAATAGAGGGCGCAGGGAAAGCCGGGCGCCGGCGGCACCCGCAGCACCGTGTGCAATGGATAGAAAGAGCGCACACGGCTTTGACAGGTACCAGCCAGGACATCCCGGCTTTCCCCGCGCAATGGTTTGACGGCTTATACGTGCTCTCCCCGGGGAACGGCCTTTCTTGCCCCCGTGGCCGGCGAAATGAATTCCGCCAACGTAGCGCCAGGGTCGCGGCGCCAGGACCACACGATTTCACCGTACGCTGCCAACGTTTCGTCGGGTAAAGATCACCTGACGCTGGCCGCGTCCCATCGCAACCCGCACCCCGTTTCGTGACGACCGCGAAGCGTCCCTCATGGTGGCGCGGGCTGGGAGATTGATACCGCAAATCAGAATTTCTGTAAAGCAAAATATTTTTTACATTGGAGCTTGACAAAGATTCCGTAAAATCGAACTGATTTGCCCGTCGGGCCAATTTGTCGCAGGCCGCTTCGACGAACCCGATCCGGACCGCCGGACGTCGCTCCGCCGCCTTGACGCCCCGGTCAATTCCGCCTTTTTTCCAAAAGAGAAGGGCTGCCGGAACTGGTACGTCTATTGCTTCCCGGCAATGGGCGTGCAACGGGATGGGCACATCATGATCCGCGTATTTCTCGATCGTCTCTATCTGTTCTCCGGCTATCTCGCCGGGCTCTTCCTCATTGCGATCTTCGTGCTGATGATGGTGCTGTCGGCCGGCCGGCCGATCGGCATCAATATCCCCGCCGGCGATGATTTCATCTCATGGTGCATGGCGGCGACCGCCTTCCTCGGGCTCGCGCACACCTTCCGGCACGGCGAGATGATCCGCGTCGGTCTCCTGATTGACCGCCTCAGCGACAAGACCCGCCATTATGTCGAGATCGTCTGCCTCCTTGTCGGCGTCGGCTTTATCGGCTTCTTCGCCTGGAATGCCGTGGTGATGACCTGGCAATCCCTGAAATTTCACGACATTTCGCAGGGCGTCATCGCAGTGCCCTTGTGGATTCCGCAGCTCGGCTACAGCGGCGGGCTTGTCATCCTCTTCATCGCCTTGGTCGATGAGCTAATCCATGTCGGCCGCGGTTTTCCGCCGCGCTATGAGCTTCCGAAAGCTGTGACGGCCGAGGAGATCGTCGAGCGCGCCGTGCAGAGCGGGGTCTGACATGGAGCTGCTCTCGATCGCGGCGATCCTGCTCGGCTTCCTGACACTGCTGCTCGGCGCCGGCGTCTGGATCGCGGTGGCACTGATGGCGACCGGATGGGCCGGCATGCAATTCGCCGGCAACACCATTCCGGCCGGCAGCGTGCTGGCAACGACGGTGTGGGGCAACAGCGCCTCGTGGTCGCTCGCAGCACTTCCGCTGTTCATCTGGATGGGCGAGATTCTCTTTCGCACGCGGCTGTCGGAAGAGATGTTTCGCGGCTTCGCCCCCTGGCTGAACTGGCTGCCGGGCCGGCTGATGCATGTCAATGTGCTGGCCTGCGGCGTGTTCGGCTCGGTGTCGGGCTCGTCGGCGGCGACCTGCGCCACGGTCGCCAAGATCGCGCTGCCCGAATTGAAGAAGCGCGGCTATGACGAGGACATGAGCCTCGGCTCGCTCGCCGGCGCCGGCACGCTTGGCATTCTCATTCCGCCGTCGATCACCATGGTGGTCTATGCGGTGCAGGCCAACGTCTCCATCATCCAGGTGTTTCTGGCCGGATTCCTGCCGGGCTTTCTGGTGATGGCGCTCTATTCCGGCTACATCGCGGTCTGGTCACTGGCGAACCCGAAGCGCACGCCGCCCGCCGATCCGCCGATGAGTTTTCGCAAGAAATTGTCGGAGTCGCTCAATCTCATTCCCTGCCTGCTCTTGATCATCTTCGTGTTCCTGTCGCTGTTGATGGGCTGGGCCACGGCGACGGAATGCGCGGCGTGGGGCGTGCTGGGCTCGCTCGCGATCGCCTGGTGGCAGGGCGCGCTTTCCTGGGAATCGTTCTGGGCGAGCGTGATGGGCGCCACGCGAGTGAATTGCATGATCCTGCTGATCCTGGCTGGCGCGTCCTACATGGGCACGTCGATGGCCTATACCGGGATTCCGGCGGCGCTGGCGAGCTGGGTCAACAACCTTCACCTCAGCCCCTATGCGCTGATCGCCGCGCTGACCGTCATGTACATCGTGCTCGGCACGGCGCTCGACGGCATTTCCATGATCGTGCTCACCACCGCTATCGTCATTCCCATGGTGAAGCAGGCCGGCTTCGATCTGGTCTGGTTCGGCATCTTCCTGGTGCTGGTCGTGGAGATGGCGGAAGTGTCGCCGCCGGTCGGCTTCAATCTGTTCGTGCTGCAGACCATGAGCGGCAAGGATTCCAATACGGTGGCGAAGGCGTCGCTGCCGTTCTTCTTCCTGCTTGTTGCGGCGGTTGCCATCATCACGGTGTTTCCCTGGATCGTGATGGTGCTGCCGCAAATGGCGTTCCCTGGCTAGAGAGGTGTTGTTCATGTTGAGAGTTGCAAAGACGTTCGCGTTGGCCGCCTTCGTCGCGGCGTTTGCCGCCCCGGCATTGGCGCAGACCAAGTGGAATCTTCCGGCGGCTTACCCTGCGGACAACCCGCATTCGGTGAACCTGTTCGCGTTTGCCAAGGATGTCGCCACCGCGACAGGTGAAAAGCTGCAGATCACCGTGCATCCCGCAGCTTCCCTGTTCAAGGCGCCGGAGATCAAGCGCGCGGTCGCCACCGGCCAGGCGCAGATCGGCGAAGTCCTGATCTCGCTGCATGAGAACGAAGACCCGATGTTCGGCATCGACGTCATCCCGTTCCTGGCGACAAGCTATCCCGCGTCCAAGAAATTGTGGGCCGCGTCGAAACCGGCGATCGAGAAGAAGCTCGCCGCGCAGGGCCTAATGCTGCTGTTTGCGGTGCCGTGGGGGCCGCAAGGCATCTATGCCAAGAAAGACCTCAACAGCATCGAAGACATGAAGGGACTGAAGTGGCGCGCCTACAATGTCGGCACCGCGCGCATTGCGGAACTGGTCGGCGCGCAGCCCGTCACCATCCAGGCCGCGGAATTGCCGCAGGCGCTCGCCACCGGCGTCGTCAACGCCTTCATGACCTCGGGCTCGACCGGCTATGACAGCAAGGCCTGGGAAAGCATGACGCACTTCTACGATACGCAAGCCTGGATTCCGAAGAACGTCACCTTCGTCAACAAGGCCGCCTTCGACGCGCTCGACAAGCCGACCCAGGAGGCGATCCTGAACGCGGCCGCGGTCGCCGAAGAACGCGGCTGGAAGCTCGCGGAGGAAAAAGCCAAGTGGTATCTCGAACAGTTGCAAGCCAACAAGATGCAGGTGCTGCCGCCGCCTGCGGCGCTGAAGGCTGGCCTCGAGAAAGTCGGCGAGCAGCTGACGGCGGACTGGACGAAGAAGGCCGGCGCCGATGGTGAGGCCGTGATCGCGGCGTACAAGAAGTGAGACTGACTGATGGCTGAAGCCGATCTCGACGTCGTCATCCGGCAACTCGCAAAAACCCAGAACAAGAGCCTGATGGCCGCGGTCAAGGAGCGGCGCGACCAGATCATGGCGCGCGCCGCCAAGGCCAAGGACAAGGCAGCGCGGGATCAGTTGCGGTCGGTCGCAAAGAGCACGATGGAGCTCGGTGCCGCGGCGGCCAGGCGGCTGCAGAACTCGGCCGAGATCGCCGCCGACGCTTATGCGCGGGCAATCCGTCATGCTGCAGCAGAAGCCGCAGCGAAGAAGGCCGCAGAGCCCGTCAAGCAGAAGGACGGCGCGAAGGCTTCCGGCAAACGGGCCGGGAAGCACGAATAGGCCGCCGCCAGCAATCTAACCCAACGAACTGTCGACAGCGGAACCAGCGATCGGCGAGCCAGCCAGCCCGACCGGCATCTAGACCGGTGCTGCGCGGCGCCAGCCCGCGAGAACGTCGCGGCCCCTTCTGATCAGCCGTGCAAAGGACGCGGCCGGAGAATGACCTTCGCCGCGCAGCCGGAAGGTCTCCAATACGTGCACGAGATGCCGGTGGTCGCTCGGAATGCTGTCGATCTCGGCATCAAGCGAGGCGTCGACCTGCGCCATCCATTCGTCCAGCTGCTTGCCCCACTCGGAGCCGTCCAGCTCGATGGCCTTTCTCATCGCCGCGTCGATCGCATGGATCTCGACGAGAATCTCTTTCGCGCGCGGGATGCGATTGTGCTTGAGCGCGTCGATCAACATCAGCCGCCTGTCGCCGATCTGATCCAGCACCATGGAAACGGCGGCGCTGTAGGGCATGGCCGCGATTTTCGCGACGGCCCTGCTTGCGGCGGGCTTCGTCGCGAGATGCATCAGCTGCCACGGCGTCTCGAGACGGTTGCCGACAACAGCGAGCGCGAACGGGATCATCTCGGCGCGTCTGGCCCGAAGCGCATTCAACAGATCGAGCACCTTGGCGAGGCGATCGCCGTCGAGAACCGCGATCTTTGTCGGCAGCGCGCCGGCGAATTCGGCGAGCTCCCGGCGGCCGTGCATGACGCGCAGCATCTTTTGCAGGCCATCGAAGGTGGCGTGCGAACTGGTGTAAAACTCGAGCCCGGAGCGCACGGTGGCAATGCCGTCTTCCGTCGTCAGCACGCCATCCAGATAGGTCACGACCTTGTTCTGGAATCCTTCGGCCAGCCGCCGCGCTTCGAGCTGGTTGTTGGCGGCGATCGCCTTCTTGGCGCTGGCGACGTAACCGTCGGCCATGCTCGGCAACAGCTTCTCCGTGATGAGGCTCCAGATCGGCCCCAGCGAGCCGCGCGCGATCTGTCCGCTGTTGGCGCGCTCGGGCGCGCCGTCCACCAGCACCGGCTCCAGCGGCTCGAAGAAAAAGCGCGACGGATTGCCGACGCGGTAGTGGCTTTGACCGGTGTCGCGAAATTCGGCCCGCAGCGCGGCGATCAATGACTCCGAATGCGGAATGTCTTCACCCAGAAGGTGCAGCCGTTCCAGCTCTGCGAGCAGGCGGGCGCGCACCTGCGGCGTCAACTGCTGCAGATACTTTGCGAGGTGCTCTCCGGTGTTGGCGGAACCGGGCATGGTTGCGAATAAGTCTCGATTACATCGCCGCGCGGAGCATCGGGCGGCACGATCAATTTTCGGAAACCTGCAATTCCAGGGTCATTGAAGCATGGGAACCTTAAGTTGTAGTTATGGCTCGAACAAAAATGCCGGAGATTTACGGGGGAATCGGCGCTACGAGCTTTGCGGCGTTCCATCGCGGGAACAGGACGGCGAATGCGGCGTCGACAGCTCGTTTCGCCCAATCGGCAATCATCAATCCACCTTTGGCCCGGACTTCACGTCGGGCGTCACGTTGCTCTCGCCGGCCCGGCTGACGATGTTCGGCACGCCGCGGCAATCCTTCATGCAGGGATTTTTCTGCCAGAACTTCTTCTCCGAGATTTCGCGATCGTCGGCGAAGAAGCCGGCGGCGTTCGGCATCTTGACCGCGGTGAGGTTGTTGTCGTTGAGCTCGAAATCATCGCCGACGATATCGTTCAGATTGAGCAGGAACGCGACTACCGCATAGGTCTCATCGATGGAGAGCGAGCGCGCATCGCCCCAGGGCATGGTGCGCCTGGTGTAATCCCACAGCGGCGCAAGAAGAGGCCAGAACGAGCCGATGGTCTTGTTCGGCCGGTCGGCCGCAAGACTGTCCCGCCCGCCCGCGAGCGCGGGCCAGCGGCCGGCGCCCTGGCCGAACTCGCCATGGCAGGAGCCGCAGCGCGCGAGATAAATCTGTTCGCCCTGTTTGACGGTGCCGCGGCCGGGCGGCAAACCGCGTCCGTCTGCCTGCACGTCGGTGTCCCACGCCAAAATTTCTTCCGGCAGCGCTTCGCGGCCAAAGCCCGGCTTTTTCTCTGCAGCGGCGGCCGCGCCGTGCGCCAGCAGGACGACGATGACGCCCGCCGCAACTCGGCTAACCCAGCTCGACATTCTCGGCCTCGCCATTGCCGCGCACCAGCCAGGTCTGGATGCCGTTGTTGTGGTAGACCGAGTTGACGCCGCGGATTTTGCGTAACTCGCTCTTCGAGGGCTGCACGTAACCGGAAGAGTCCATCGCGCGCGACTGCAGCAAAAACTCCTCGCCGTTCCAGTCGAAATCGAGATAAAAGCGCGTCATCGACTTGTCGAGCACGGGCGCTTCCAGCCGCGCCGGCTTCCAGTTGCGGCCGCCGTCGAGCGAGACATCGACGCGCCGCACCGTGCCGCGGCCGGACCAGGCAAAACCGCTCAGCACATTGCGGCCCTTGTACTTCAGCGGCGCCTGCGGCGACGGATTGGTCACCACCGACTTTGCGTCCATGACGAAGGTATATTGCCGCGCGCGGCCGTCTGCGAGCAGGTCGGTGTAGCGCGCGGTCTCCTCGCGCGCCGCCCACGGCTTGTCACTGAGCTCGATGCGGCGCAGCCATTTGACCCAGAGATTGCCTTCCCATCCCGGGATCACCGCGCGCAGCGGATAGCCCTGCTCAGGACGAAGCGCCTCGCCATTCATGGCAAAGGCGAGCATCACGTCGGAAAGCGCCTTCTCGATCGGCAGCGAGCGGTTCATGCCGGAGGCGTCGCCGCCTTCGAGCATCAGCCATTTCGCATTCGGTCTCAGGCCGGCTTCGTCGAGCAGCGTCTTCAGCGGTACGCCGGTGTACATCACATTGTGTATCATGCCGTGGGTGAACTGGCAGCCGTTGAGCTGCGCGCCGCGCCATTCCATGCCGGTGTTGGCCGCGCACTCGAGAAAGCAGATGCGGCTGGTGCGCGGCATCCGCCTGAGGTCGTCCATCGTGAATACCAGCGGCTTTTCGACCAGGCCGTTGATCATCAGGCGATGTTTTTGCGGATCGATCTCGGCAATACCGCTGTGATGGCGCTCGAAGCAGAGGCCCGACGGCGTGATGATGCCTTCGAGCGCGTGCAGTGGCGTGAAATTCGCTGCCGATTCCGGCGCCGCCGTCAGCCACGGCACGTGGCGCCGCACGACGTGCTGCTCGAATTTCGAGGGCGAGCCATAGGCGCGCTTGTCGACGCCGTCGCCGAGCCGGCGCTGCCAGTCCTGCACTTCGGTGATCGCAGGATCGGGCTTTGCGGGTTCTGCCGCCACAGCGCGCGGCAGCGCGGCGCCCGCTCCGGCCATTGCGGCCGCCGACAGCAGGTCGCGGCGCGTAACGCGTTCGGCAAGCGATTTGGCAGACATGGCGCTTCCTTCTCAAAGCCGTTGGAAGCGCGAGTATATCGCCCGTAGCGAGCAGGCCAATCGGCCGGCGAGGCTAGCCGAACCGATGGTCGTACCGGCTCATCGCCAGTTCACGCGTGTCGATATCGGGCTTGCGGCCGGACAGCATGTCGGCGAGCACCCGGCCCGAGCCGCAGGCCATGGTCCAGCCCAGCGTGCCATGGCCGGTGTTGAGGTGCAGGTTCGGATAGCGCGTCGCGCCGATGACCGGCGGGCCGTCGGGCGTCATCGGGCGCAGGCCGCACCAGAACTTTGCGTCCGAAAGATCGCCGCCGCGCGGGAACAAATCGGTCAGCGAATGATCGAGCGTGGTGCGGCGCGCGGCGTGCAGCGCATTGGAATAGCCCGACACTTCGGCGGTGCCGCCGACGCGGATGCGGCTGCCGAGCCGCGTGATCGCGACCTTGTAGCTTTCGTCCATCACGGTCGAGACCGGCGCGCCGGCCTCGTCGCGCACGGGAACGGTGATCGAATAGCCTTTTACCGCATAGACGGGAATGGCGAGGCCGGCCTTGCGCAGCAATTGCTGCGACCAGCTGCCGAGCGCGGCCACGTAGCTGTCGGCCTGCAGCACGCCGGCGCTGGTGGCGATGCCGGTGATGCGGCCGCCATCGGCGATGAGGCGGTTGATGTTAACGTTGAACTTGAACTGCACGCCGAGCTTTGCCGCATGTTCCGCCAGCGCCGACGTGAACATCTGGCAGTCGCCGGTCTCATCCTGCGGCAGGCGCAAGCCGCCGGCGATCTTGTCCCTCACCTGCGCCAGCGCCGGCTCGGCTTTGATGCAGCCGTCGCGGTCGAGCAGCTCATACGGCACGCCATACTGCTTGAGCACGGCGATGTCGTCGCCGGTGTGGTCGAGCTGTTGCTGCTTGCGGAACAGCTGCAGCGTGCCCTGGCTGCGCTCGTCGTAATGGATGCGGATTTCGGCGCGCAGCGCCCGCAGGCAGTCGCGGCTGTATTCGGCGAGCGGGATCATCCGGCTCTTGTTGACGGCATAGCGCGCGGCGGTGCAGTTGCGCAGCATTTTGGCGAGGAACAACCACATCACGGGATCCGCGGTGGGGCGGATCACCAGCGGGCCGTGCTTCATCAACAGCCACTTGATCGCCTTCAGCGGCACGCCGGGGCCGGCCCAGGGCGAGGCGTAGCCGGGCGAGACTTCACCGGCATTGGCAAAGCTCGTCTCCAGCGCCGGCGCGGCCTGGCGGTCGACGACCGTCACCTCATGGCCGGCGCGCGCCAGGTAATACGCCGAGGTGACGCCGATGACGCCGCTGCCGAGGATCAGGACTTTCAAATGTCACGCTCCCGCGGGCGCCGTCCCGCCACTGCGAAGGTTAGAGCCTTGCAATGACGGGAGCAATAATCAGGCCACGCGCTTGATGGCGTCGGACAGGATCGACATCATCTCGTCGATATGATTGTTCTCGACGATCAGCGGCGGCGACATCGCGATCGCATCGCCGCTGGTGCGGAAGTAGAGACCGCGGTTGAAGCAATCAACCATCACCTCATAGCCGCGCGCGCCGGGCGCATCCTTGCGCGGCGCGAGCTCAACCGCGCCCATCAGGCCGACATTGCGGATGTCGATCACGTTGGGCAGGCCCTTCAATGCATGCAGGGCATCGCGCCAGTACCCGGTGAATTTTGCGCCGCGCGTCAACAGTCCCTCGTCCTTGTAGATGTCGAGCGTGGCAAGGCCTGCGGCACAGGCCACCGGATGGGCGGAGTAAGTGTAGCCATGGAATAGCTCGATCTGGCTTTCCGGGCCGGTCATCAGGCCGTCATGCACCTTGCGGCTGGCGAACACCGCGCCACAAGGCACGGCGCCGTTGGTGATGCCTTTTGCGGTCGTCATCATGTCCGGCGTGACGCCGAAGAAATCGGCGGCGAACGGCGTGCCGAGGCGGCCGAAGCCGGTGATGACCTCGTCGAAGATCAAGAGGATGCCGTGCTTGTCGCAGAGCTGGCGCAACCGCTGCAGATAGTTCTGCGGCGGCGGCAGCACGCCGGTCGAGCCGGCGACAGGCTCGACGATCACGGCCGCGATGGTGTCGGCGCCGTGCAGCGCCACCAGCCGCTCGACATCGTCGGCAAGCTCGGCGCCATGCGCCGGCAAGTCCTTCGAGAACGCGTTGCGCGCGAGATCGTAGGTGTGGCGGATGTGATCGACGCCGGGCAGATGGGTGGCAAAGGCGCGGCGGTTGTTGACCATGCCGCCGACCGACATCCCGCCGAAACCCACGCCGTGATAGCCGCGCTCGCGGCCGATCAGCCGCGTGCGGCTCGATTGCCCGGTGGCGCGGTGATAGGCGAGCGCGATCTTGAGCGCAGTGTCGACCGACTCCGAGCCGGAGTTGGTGAAGAAGACCCGATCGACGCCCTTCGGGGCGATCTCGGCCAGCCGCCGCGCGAAATCGAAGGCGAGCGGGTGGCCCATCGAGAACGACGGCGCGAAATCGAGGTTCATCAGCTGGCGCTCGACGGCAGCCGCAATCTGCTTGCGGCCGTGCCCGGCGTTGACGCACCACAAGCCCGCGGAGCCGTCGATCACCTTGCGGCCGTCAACGCTGGTGTAATACATGCCCTCGGCGGAGGCGAACAGCCGCGGCGTTTCCTTGAACTGCCGGTTCGCCGTGAACGGCATCCAGAAGGCTTCGAGGTCCAGGGTGTTGGGAATCTGGTGAACCGTCACGGCGCGACTCCTTCTGTAGCGGATGGCTAGCCGTCCCATGCGTATAGATATGCAACAAGTCCTTTTCTGCCAGCACCCAAGCCATTGATTTTATTGGATCGACCAAGGCATATTTGCCCGATCCGCAACACCTGCAACACGGGAAATCCGATGAGCGTCGATATCGGCGGGCGGCTTCGATTCGTCCGCAGCCGCCACAAGCTGTCGCAGCGCGAGCTGGCAAAACGCTCCGGCGTCACCAATTCGACGATCTCGCTGATCGAGTCCAACCAGATGAACCCGTCGGTCGGCGCGCTGAAGCGCATCCTCGACGGCATCCCGATGGGGCTCGCGGAATTCTTCGCCATCGAGCCGGAGCGGCCGCGCAAGGCGTTTTACCGCGCCGATGAGCTGACCGAGATCGGCAAGAAGCCGATCTCCTATTTGCAGGTCGGCGACAGCCTGTTCGGCCGCGCGCTGCAGATTTTGCACGAGCGCTACGGCCCCGGCGGCGATACCGGCCGCGTGCCGCTGGTGCATGACGGCGAGGAAGGCGGCATCGTGATTTCAGGCCGGCTGGAAGTGACGGTCGACGGCGAGCGCCGCATCCTCGGCCCCGGCGATGCCTACTATTTCGAGAGCCGGCGTCCCCATCGATTCCGCTGCATCGGCAACAAGCCCTGCGAAGTGATCAGCGCCTGCACGCCGCCGACGTTTTAGAAGGCGCGTTCAAATCTCCGTCCCCACGACGACATGCAGCAGGCAGCCTGCGGTCGTGGTGCCGACGGGATGGTGCGTGCCGGGTGCGGCGACATGATAGTCGCCGGCGCGCAGCACGAAGTCGCCAAAGCGCAGGTCGCCCTCGATCACGAGGCATTCTTCCTCGATGTCATGCGCATGGGACTGGTAGATCGCGCCGGGCTGCATCTTCACCAAGAGCGTCTGCCGCCCGCGCGCTTCGTCCACCTTCAGCACGCGGAAGACGATGCCTTCGGAATGTTTTTGCCACTCGGCATCGGCAGCCCGCTGCGTCGCGGTGCCCGGCAGCTGCATGCCCGCTTCGTCGATGCGCGCGAGGATCTTTTCGAACGAGCCGGGCGGCACCGCTTCGCCCTCACCGTCGAGCTCTGCGAATTTCTTCTGCCAGCCCTCGGCCTCGGCGCGCAATCCGGCATCGGCCTCCACAGCGGCGCGTTCATCGCCGCGCAGCAGTCCGAGCGCGTGCTTCGCCGGCAGTGAGGGATCGCGCTTGTCGTCAGGCATGAGCGGAATGTAGCCAATGACCGGTCACAAGGACAGCGGCGACGCTGCCGAATTTTGCATCTCAGCCATCGCCCCGTATTGCCACGGGGTTTCTTTTGCAGCGCAAGCGAAGCTCAGGCCGAAAGGCTTGTCGTCACCAGCACGAGGCAGCCGCCGACAGTGCGGCCCGGCGGATGGCGGCTTTCGGCCGCGGCAATGTGATAATCGCCGGCGGCAAGCTTGAGATCGCCGAAGGCAAGATCGCCCTCGACGACAAACGTCGTTTCCTCGACGTCGTGCGCATGCGCCTTGTAGATCGCGCCCGGCGCCATGCGGATCAACAACGACTGGCGGTTGCTGGCGCGATCGACATGGAGCACGCGCGCCAGCAGCCCCGCCCCGATGCTGAACCAGCTCGCGCCCTCGGCGCGCCTGGTATGGGTGCCCGGCAATTGCATGCCCTCGGCATCGATGCGCGCCAGAATGCCGTCGAACAGGCCGGTTGGCGGCGCGCCGTCATCCGGCTCCGCCGCATCGAGGGCGGCGAAGATGTGCTGCCAGTACGCAACGGATGCGCGCAAGCCATCGTCGGAGGCAAGCCGCGCGGCAAACGTCGCGCTCGCCTCTGACGACAACAGGCCGAGCGCGTACTCGGCTGCGAGAATATCGTCGGGCTTCACTGGCTCAGACATATCTGCAACTGCCCGATCGCGCGGTGTATCCAGCTCTTCACCGTACCGACAGGTACGGAGGAAAGCGCCGAAAGTTCCTCGTAACTGAGTCCATAATGGTAGGCCATGATGATGCAGCGGCGCTGCTCTTCCTTCAGGGCACGAAGGCAACGCCGCAAATCCGGCCCCAGTGACGGGTCTCCCCCCGCCGACAACCGCCCGACGACGGCGGCGACTTCCGCCTCGCTCAGCGACAGCGCCGGTGGCGGTTTTTTCGCCAGGCGGTTGAAGACCACGCTGCGGGCGAGCGCGACCATCCAGCCCATGGCGTCGCCTTTTGCCCGGTCGAACAGAGGGGACTTCTCCCAGATCCGCACCATGGCGTCCTGGAGGGCCTCCTCGGCCGCGTCGTGGTCCCTCATCAACCGCTTGCAGATGATGAATAATTTCGGTCCGACGGCCAGATACAGGCTTCGAAACGCGACCCGATCCCCTTCCGCGACCCGTTCGAGTGTGGCTGCGAGCTCTCCGTTCGACACCTGTTGCCCCGATACCCGGACGCCCCGACCCGGGTATAGGGGCCCCGTAGATACGGATCAATCCGGAAAAGTTTCAGCGCAAAGCGACAATCCTCTTCACAAAAATATATGCGGCCGCGCTGAAACAAATTTGCGCGACGGCCTGTACTTGGCGGCATAGCCCGCTTCCCATCGATGGGGCGCGTGCCGGCTTTTTGGGGAGATATCATGAGGCCTGCGATCCGCGGAGACCGCGACAAAGACGGCCTGGCGACCCTGCTTGCAGAGGTCACGGCCGGCGACAAATCCGCCTTCGCAAAAGTGTACGGCCTGACTAGCCGCAAGCTGTTTGGCATTGCGCTGCGCATCCTGCGCGACCGCGCCGCCGCCGAAGACATCGTGCAGGAGGTCTATGTCCGCATCTGGCGCAACGCGGCCTCGTTCGACGTAACCCTCGCCTCGCCGATTGCCTGGATGTCCAGCATCGTGCGGCATTGCGCGATCGACATGCTGCGCAAGCAAAAGCTCGAGACCACCGAATTCAGCGACGAGAGCGGGCGCGTCGAGGCCGAGGCGATCGATCCGGCCGACGAGATCGACATGGCGCAGCGCCGCGCCATCGCCTTTGCCGCCCTGCGCAAGATGAATCCCGCAAAACGCAATCTGATCCTGCGTGCCTATGTGCGCGAGCAAAGCCGCGAGTGCCTGGCAAAAGCGCTGGGCGTGCCAACCGGCACCATCAAGACCAATCTGCGGCGCTCGCTGCTTGAACTACGGCAATCGATGCAGCACGAGGCTGAACAGGCGCGCGCGCATGCGACCCGTGCGGTCGAAGCCGCTTGACGATCCGCCCGCGCCCTGCCGATCATGCTCCCGACCAACCGGGAGACCCTAGTGAGCGTCTACATCATCGCCCAGCTTAAATTCACTGCGCGCGAACGCTACGACCGCTACCAACAGCGCTTCATGGGCGTGTTCAGGAATTTTCGCGGCAAGCTGCTCGTCGCCGACGAGCACCCAATCGTGCTCGAAGGCGACTGGCCGCGCGACAAGGTGGTGATCATGGAATTTCCGGATGCCGAGGCGGCAAGGGAGTTTCAGGAGTCGCCGGAGTATCGGGAGATCGCGGTCGATCGCAAGGCGGGCGCGGATGCGGTGGTGCTGACGGTCAGGGGGTTGAAGTAGAGGCGACGACCTCCGCTGTCGTCCCTGCGGACGCAGGGACCCGTAACCACGGGCGTAGTTGTAAGGGCGGGCTGGAGCTCCAGCCTTCGCAAAACGACTTCCTGTGGTTATGGGTCCCGGATCGGCGCTCGCTACGCTCGCTTGTCCGGGACGACAGCGAACTGGCAGCCAAGGTGATCCCTTAACGCCCGCTAAAGCTAGCTTTTCGCTTCTCCACAAACGCAGCGCGGCCTTCCAGCGCATCCGCACTCTGGCGCACCTCGGACTGCACCTCGATCTCGCGGCGGAATTGCGCGGCGTAGCTGGCGTGCTCGCTCTCTTCCAGCAGCATGCGGGTGGCAACCAGCGCGCGGGTCGGGCCTTGGGCCAGGCGTTGGGCGAGCTTGATTGCTTCCGGCATCAGCGCCGCGTCGTCGACGACTTCGCGCACCAGGCCCCATTCCTTGGCGCGTTCGGCGGAGAGCGGCTCGTTGAACAGCATCAGCTCCAGTGCGCGCTGGCGGCCGATCAGGCGGGGCAGGAGCCAAGTCGAGCCGAGATCGGGCACGAGGCCGATGCGGCTGAACACCTGGATGAAATTCGCCGAGCGCGCTGCGACGATCATGTCGCCGGCCATGGCGAGGCTGAAGCCGCCGCCGGCGGCGACGCCGTTGACGGCGACCACGATGGGCACGCGGCATTCGCGTAAGCCGCGGAAGGCCGGCCAGTAGAATTTCATCACGCCGGCGACGATGTCCTGGCCGAGCGCTTCGGAGGCTTTCAAATTCTGCCCGGAGCAGAAGCCGCGGCCCTCGCCGGTCAGCACCAGCGCGCGGACGGATGGATCGGCGGTCATCTCGGCGATGGCTTTTTCCAGAGCCCCGAGCAGATCGGGCGTCATCGCATTCAGGCTCTCGGGCTCGTTCAGCGTGAGGATGCCGACGGCGCCGTCCCTGCCCTGTTTCACTCCGGCCATTTTCTTCTCCCTGTCTGTTGTCCGCGACTTTGCCATTCCCTGCGCGCAAACGCCAATGCGTCGGTTGGCGCGGACTTTGACTCCGCTGCCGTCCATACTAGTGTTCGGGCAAACAAAAGACAGAGCTCGACGGCAGGAGCCCGGAATTTCCATGGACCAGTTCTCCAACTCGCAGCAAATCCGCAAGCCCGCGGTGTCGTCCAGAGGCGGCATCGTCGCGGCGCAGTCGCGGCGGGCGGCGGAAATCGGCGCCGACGTGCTGGCTGATGGCGGCGACTGTGTCGATGCCGTGATCGCCACCACCTTTGCGCTCGGCACGCTCGAGCCGTGGATGAGCGGCATGGGCGGCGGCGGCGCCATGGTGCTCTATCGTGCGCGCGAGAACCGCTATGAGGTGATCGACTACGGCATGCGCTCGCCGAACAGCCTGCGCGTCGAGGATTTTCCGCTCACCGGCAGCGGCGCGGCTTCCGACATCTTCCCGTGGCCGCGGGTGAAGGACGACCGCAATTTGCAGGGCCCCGGCTCGATCGCGGTGCCCGGCGTCGTCGCCGGCATGGAACAGGCGCACCGCCGTCATGCCAAATTGCCGTGGAAGGAGCTGTTGACGCCCGCCGCAAAGCTCGCCGGCGAAGGCCTGCTGGTGGATTGGTGGACCACGCTGATGATCGCAAGCTCGGCCGTCGACCTGCGGCGCTATCCGGCGAGCGCTGCGGCGTACCTTGAGGAGGGCCTGCCGCCGAATCCGCAATGGGGCATCAAATCCGAGGTGCGGTTGCCGCAGGACCGGCTCAAGGCGACGCTGGAGCAGCTTGGTGCGCGCGGCCCGCGCGATTTCTACGAAGGCGAGATCGCGCGCAGCATCGCCGATGACATCAAGGCCGCCGGCGGCGCGCTTTCGGTGGAAGACCTCGCCGCCTTCCGCGCGTTCTACCGCGAGCCGCTCGAGATCCCCTATCGCGGCGGAAAAGTGTTCGCGACGCCGGAGCTCACCGCCGGTCCGACGCTCGCCTCCACCTTGCGCCACCTGCAGCAAAAACTCACGCCCGGGCGCGCGCCGGACGCGGCGGCCTACAGCGAATATGCGCTGGCGCTGCAGGCGGCCTATCGCGAGCGCCTCTCCGACATGGGCGATGCCGACGGCCGCCGCGCGCTCGGCGCCGAGCATCTGGCGCCGGCCTGCACCACGCATTTCTCCGTGGTCGACAAAGACGGCAACATGGCCGCGGTGACGCAAACGCTGCTTTCGACCTTCGGCTCGAAATTCGTGACACCACAGACCGGCATTACCATGAACAACGGCATCATGTGGTTCGACCCGACGCCGGGCGTGCCGAACTCGCTTGCCGCCGGCAAGCGCTGCCTGACCAATTACACGCCGGTGGTGGCGGAAACATCGAACGGCGCCCGCCTGGCGGTCGGTGCCTCCGGCGGAAGGCGCATCCTGCCGGCGGTGGCGCAGGTCCTCTCCTTCGTCATGGACTACGGCATGAACCTCGACAATGCGATGCACCAGCCGCGCATCGACGCCAGCGAGGGCGACATCGTGATCGGCGACAAACGGCTGCCCGCGCCGATCCACGACGCGCTGCGCGCGCGCTTCGATTACGAAGCGGCGGGCATGCAGACGTTTCCGATGAAGTTCGCCTGCCCCAGCGTCACCATGCGCCAGGGCACGATGAACTTTGGCGCGACGGAAGCCGCCCAGCCCTGGGGCGATGCGGTGGCGGAGGGCTAGGCCCGCGCGCTCACTGCCATTGGCGGCGCCGTGGCGGGCACGCCGCCGGAGGAAAAATTGATCTCCTCGTAACCCCTGGCGGCGACGTCGCTGATGATGCCGACGAATTTCGGCGTGCCGCCGTTGTAGACGAAGTAGCGGATGGTGCCTTCCTCGTGGCCGGGCACGTTGGAATTGTAGCCGGTGAACCATCCCTTGGCTTTGCGCATCAGCATGATCTCGTACATCTTGATCACATGCGCGGTCCAGCGCTCCTGCGCCGCCAGCGTGGCTTCGGCGCGGGTGTAGCCGCGGTCCCAGATGTACTGCAAAAGCCCCATGCACCAGTTGACGCCGTTCTCGATGCCGCGCGGGAAATTGGTCGAGGCGGACGCGCTCTGCGGGCCGGTCGGCATCAACAGGTTCGGGAAGCCGTGCACGAGCATGCCGAGGAAGGTCGAGGGCGCGTGCTTCCATTTGTCGGCGAGACGCTCGCCGCCGAGGCCGCGGATATCGATCAGGTCGTAGGCACCGGTGATGGCGTCGAAGCCGGTGGCATAGACGATGACGTCGAACTCGTAGTCGCGCGCGGTGCTGCGCAGGCCTTTTTCGGTGACGCGCACCAGCGGCGTCTCGCTGATATCGACGAGATGCACATTGTCGCGGTTATAGGCCTCGAGGTAATTGGTTTCCAGCGGCAGGCGCTGCACGCCAAAGCCGTGGTCGCGCGGAATCAGTTTTTCCGCGACCTTCTGATCCTTGACGCGGCGGCGGATGCGGTCGGCGATATATTCCGACAGCTCCGCGTTGGCCTTCTCGTCCATGAAAATTTCGCGGAAATTGGCGAGCCAGATGCCGAAGCCGGGCTCGTCATAAAGCTTGTCCCACAGCTTCAGCCGTTCCTCGCGCGACACTTCGTAGAAGCCGCGGCGATCAGGCTCGTGCAGGAAGCCGCCCGGCGTGCGGGCGCAGGCAGCGAAGATCTCGTCATAGCGCGAACGGATGTCGGCCATTTCCGCTTCGGATATTTCGCTGTTGTTGAGCGGCGCGCTCCAGTTCGGCCGGCGCTGGAAAACCGTGAGCTCGCCGACCTTGTCGGCGATCTCGCCGATCACCTGGATGCCGGTGGCGCCGGTGCCGATCACGGCGACTTTCTTGCCGGCGAGGTCGACCGGCTCCTGCGGCCAGTAATAGGTGTGGAACGAGCGGCCCTTGAAATCCTCGATGCCTTCCAGCCGCGGCATGGTCGGCGATGACAAAAGACCAATGGCGAGCACCACGAAACGGGCGGTCAGCTCGCGGCCGTCGCCGACCTTCACCCGCCACAGGTCGCGCATCTCGTCGAAATGCATCGCCTCGACCTTGCAGTTGAACTGCATGTGCTTACGGAGATCGAATTTGTCGGCGACGTAATTCAGATAGCGCAGATTCTCCGGCTGGCCGGAGAAGCGCTCCTTCCAGTGCCATTCGTCGAGCAGCTCGCGCGAGAACGAGAAGCCGTAGGTGTAGCTCTCCGAGTCGAAACGGCAGCCGGGATAGCGGTTCCAGTACCAGGTGCCGCCGAGATCGGCCGCGGAGTCGAGCACGGTGGCGTCGATGCCGAGATCGACCAGCCGCTTGATCTGGTAGATGCCGGCGACGCCGGCGCCGACGACGATGACTTCGTAGTGGGTCTTGCCTTCCGACATTCCCTGCTCCGGAATATGTTGGCCGCAGCTTCGCGGCCGATTGGCCCCGATTACAGTCCCATTTGGCGGCGCAAGCAACCGGCCGCAACCGAATAACCGGCACGCGCTGAATGCGGAACATCGGGGTGACTTGCGTCAACCCGCTACGCGATGCTGCGGGATGGACGACCTTGTGGTATGTCATGGCGAACGAAACCTGCGGATTTCACCGTGCAAATCACCCGCAAATCCCTGTTCGAAAACACGACGCTGCAGATCGGCCGGTTCACGGTGCGCCCGCGCTCGGACGCCTGCGGCGATGTCGAGCGGCAGGACCGCAATGCCGTGGTGCTGCCGCTGGCCGGCGTGTTCGCCAAACATGACGCGCCGGGACGACAGGTGATCGGCACGCCGAGCCATGCCGTGTTCGTCGCGGCCGAGGTCCCATACCGGATCAGCTTTCCCGGCGGCATCGGCGATCGGGCGTTGATCCTGCGTTTTGGCAACGAGCTTGCACCCGAACAGGTCGACCGCCGCGGCGGCGCGGCGCTTGCCTCGAACGGCCTGCTGCCGGCTCCCGCCATGATGCTGCGCAACCTGCTGGGTGCGCGGCTGGACCAGGGCGAGGTGGATGATTTCGAAATCGAGACCATCGGGCTCGATCTTCTCAATGCGTCGTTCGATGCGATCCGCAAGGAAAAGCCGGACGTGAGACCTGCGGCCATGGCGCGACGAACGCGTGCGCTGGAGCGGGTCAAGGAAGCGATTGCGGTGGCGCCGTCGCGCAAGTGGAATGTGGCGCGGCTTGCGAAGGTCGCCAACCTCTCGCCGTTCCATCTCTGCCATGTCTTCCGCGAGATGGCCGGCACCTCGATCTATGATTACGTGCTGCAGGAGCGCCTCGCGCACGCGCTCGATGCCGTGCTCGACGGCGACGATGATCTCACCTCAATCGCGCTCGACGCCGGCTTTGCCAGCCACAGCCATTTCACCGCGCGCTTCCGCAGCTTCTTCGGCTGCACGCCGGCCGGGCTCCGCCGCACGGCGAGCGCAGCACGGCTTGCCGACTTGCGCAAGATCGTGACAGCGCGGCGGCACTGATCCCGCCAGACTCGCCTCCGAATTCAGGAGGCATCGATTCCATGGATATACCCGAGTTTCACGCCAGCCGCCGCTTCGCGGAGGTCAAGTCCGGTCGCATTGCGTATTTCGAGCGCGGCGAGGGTCCGCCGGCGCTGTTCGTGCACGGCGTGCCGATCTGCGGCTATCACTGGCGGCACATTTTCGATCGCACCAAACACAAGCGGCGCTGCATCGCCATCGACCTGATGGGGCTCGGTTACACCGAGATCGCACCGACGCAGGACGTGTCGTTTACCGCGCAGGCGCAGATGCTGGCAGAAGTGCTCGACCATCTCGGCATCGACAAGGTCGACCTCGTCGGCAATGATTCCGGCGGCGCCATCGCGCAGATCTTCGCCGCGCATCACTCACAGCGGCTGCGCTCGCTGGTGCTGACCAATTGCGACGTCCATGACGGCTGGCCGCCGCCGCAGGTGCTGCCGCTGATGGAACATTGCCGAAAAGGCACGCTGGCGCAGGTCTTTCAGCCCACACTCGACCGTCCTGATCTCGCGCGCGAGCGGTACGCGCGCGGCCAATCCGTGCCACTGTTCCGCGCTTATTTCGACACCAGCATCCTCACCGACGACCTGATCCGGCTCTATCTGCAGCCGCTATTGTCATCGCCCGAGCGCATCGATGCGTTCGCACGCTACTGGCTCGGCTTCGACAACCGGCAGACCGTTTCGATCCATTCGGCGCTGAAGCAGCTTGAAGTGCCGACGCTGATCGTGTGGGCGCTGAAGGACATCTTCTTCGACAAGAAATGGGCCTACTGGCTGAAGGACACCATTCCCGGCGCCAAGCGCGTCGTCGAGGTCGAGGACGGGCGGCTGTTTTTCCCCGAAGATCGCCCCGACGCCTTTGCGCCGCCCTTGCTGCAGTTCTGGGAGGAATGGTCGAAACCGTGACGCGATGGCGGCTTGCCGGACGAAACTGCAGCGCTACAATGGAGCCAGCCCAAGAAAACATAACCTATACAAGACAGGGAATGCGCCATGGCAAAAGCAGCGGAACAGGCGGCACCGTGGCTCAAGGGACGCTCCTTCGAATCCTGGCGCGAGGAATTCGACCGCCAGGGTTTTCTGATCTTCGAGCGCGTGCTCTCGCCCGACCAGGTCGCCACGATCCGCGCGGCGCTGGCGCCGCATCTGGCGCGCGACGTCAAGGGCCGCAACGATTTCGAGGGCGAGAAGACCAACCGCGTCTATGCGCTGATGGCGAAGTCGCCGGTGTTTGCGGAGCTGGCGATCCATCCGCTGGCGCTCGCCTTTGCAGAGGCCGAGCTCGGCGAGAGCTGCCTGCTTTCGGCGCTGCTCGCCATCAACCTGCATCCCGGCGAGACCGTGCAGCCCTGGCACACCGACGATGGCGGCGCGCGCATCCCGCGGCCGCGGCCGGCGCTCGGCATCAGCACCTTCTGGGCGATCGACGATACCACCGAGCAGAACGGCGCCACCGAAATCATCCCGGGCAGCCACAAGTGGGACGAACTGCGGATCGAAGGCGCGGCGACGCCGGCCGATTTCAGCCGCAAGGGCGCCGCGCGCGACACCGGCGAGCGCAACGATGCGATCAGGATGACTATGCCGTCGGGATCGCTCGGCATCACCAAGGGCACGCTGTGGCATCGCGGCGGCGCCAACCGCTCCGACCGCCCGCGGCTGATCATCACGCCGCAATATTGCGCCGGCTGGGTGCGCCAGCTGGAAAACATGGCGCTCGCCGTTCCCGCCGATATCGCCGACAAGCTGCCGGAACGGGCGCGCGAGCTGATCGGCTATTCCATCCACCCGCCGTTCATGGGCCATGTCGACGGCCGCCACCCCGGAAAGTTGCTGCGCCCGCATGCAACGTGATCGCGGCCGCAGTTCATTCACACAGGAAATCACATGCGCAAGGTCTGGATCGAGGCGGCGCTGAACGGACCGTGGACTCGCGCGTTCCAGCCGGGCATTCCCGACACGGTCGAGGCGATCGTCGCCCAGGGCATCGCCTGCGCGAAGGCGGGCGCCACCATCGTTCACACTCACGCCTATAACGGCGGCGGCATGCAAACATTCGACTGGCAGGTTTACGCACGCATCATCGAAGGCATCCGCGCCAAGGTCGATGTTCCCGTCTATCCATCTTTCGCTGGGCTCATGACATCGGGCAGCGAGGTCAGTCCGCTGGCGGATCCCGCAATCCGCTTCGCCCATGTCGAAGCCCTGGCCGCGCGCGGCCTGCTCGACTTTGCAATCGTCGATCCCGGCAGTGTCAATCTCAGCCCGATCAGGACGAAGGCAGGCGTTGCGCCGGGCGGCACCTATGTGAATCCCGACAGCCATATCCGCCATGCCCTCGGCATTGCGGCGCGCCACAGCCTTCACGCCAACTTTGCGGTTTATGAGCCCGGCTTTCTCCGTGCCGGCGCAGCGCTGGCCCGCGCGGCCGGAGTCAAGATACCGATCTATCGGCTGATGTTCTGCGACGCCCTCACTGTCGGCTTTCCGCCAAAACCTTACGCGCTCGCGGCCTATCATGCGCTGCTGGAGGAAGAAGCGCGCGGCGCGCCGTGGATGATCGCAGCGGTTAACGCCGATCTGCGCCCCTTGTTTGCCGACACCATCGACCGCGGCGGCCACATCCGCGTCGGCCTCGAGGATGCGCCGCTCGGCACCACCATGACGAACCTCGCGCTGGTCGAGGAAGCCGTGCGGCTGGTGCGCCAGCATGGGGCGGAGCCGGCCACGCCGGCCGAGATGCGGCAGGCGCTCGTCGCATCGGGTTGAACTCCGGTGAGCAAGCCGAGCTTGCGTTGGTTCGCGCCTGCTGCCGCGCAGGCGGCGTGGCTCATGCCGGCAGCTCCGGCAGCTTCTTGCTGTTCATCAGCCCGGCGCGCACGAGATGGACGGCATTGGCGATGTTGCTGGTTCTCAGCAGCTCTCGCGTTTCAGGGTCGCTCAATCCCGTCCGCAGCGTTCCCGGAAGATCGCCCCGCGCCTTCAGCGGCGGGTGGAAGAAACGCCGGCCGCGCGCTCTTCAGAGACGCCCCACCAGCTCATCAATCCGGATCGGAAAGCGCCTCACCCGCACGCCGGTCGCATGCCAGATCGCGTTCGCCACCGCTCCGGCGCTGCCGGTGATGCCGATCTCGCCAACGCCCTTGATGCCGAGTGCGTTCACATGCGGATCGTGCTCTTCGACCGTCAGCACTTCCATCGGCGGCACGTCGGCATTTACGGGAACATGGTACTCGGCGAGGTTCGCGTTCATGATCCGGCCACTGCGGCGGTCGATGACGGCTTCCTCGTGCAGGGCAAACGAGATACCCCAGATCATGCCGCCGGCAAGCTGGCTCCTCACCAGATGCGGATTGATGATGCGCCCGGCCGCGAAGGCCCCGACCATGCGGGTGACGCGGACCTGGCCAAGCTCGGGATCGACCTTCACCTCCGCAAACACCGCGCCATGCGCATGCATGGCATAATCCGCCTGCGCCGCAGGGTTCGCTCCACCTGCGCCTCGCGCTTCGACCTCGGCAACACCTGCACGCGCAAGAATTTCGGCGTAGCCCTCGCCGCGGCCCGGATCGTCGCGCCGGAACAATCTTCCCTCACGCGCGATCACGCCGGCATTGCCGGCGCCGAACAGCGGCGAGCGCTCGTCATTGGTGGCAAGATCGGCGAGCCTGGCGATCACCGCCGCGCCGGCGTTGTGGATCGCCATGCCAGCAGTCGCCGTATGTGACGAGCCGCCGGCAATGCCGCCGTCAGGCAGATCGGAGGTGCCTGAGCGGAACTCGACGCGATCGACATCAAGCCCGAGTCCATCGGCCGCGATCTGGGCGAGTGCCGTCCCGGCGCCCTGCCCCATGTCATGCGCACCGATCTCCATCACGCCCGAGCCATCACGGCGAATCGCAGCGCGCGCTTCCGCCTGGAACATCATCGCCGGGAAGGTCGCGGTACCCATGCCCCAGCCGATCAGGAGGCCGGCATCGTCGCGCATCTGTCGCGCCTGCAATGGCCGCTTGGACCAGCCGAAGTGCGCGGCACCCTGGTCGTAGCAGGCGCGCAATGCCTTCGAGGAAAACGGCTTTCCGGTGATCGGCTCGACCTCGGCATAATTCTTCAGACGGAAGGCGAGCGGATCCATGCCGCAGGCCAAGGCCATCTCGTCGATCGCGCTTTCCAGTGCGATCGATCCCGTGGCCTCGCCCGGCGCGCGCATGAACAGGGGCGTGCCGGTATTGACGCGCACCGCCTCATGCGCGGTTCGGATCGCAGGGCTTGCGTAGAGTGTGTGCGAGGCATCGGCAGCGGGCTCGAAAAAGTCGTCGTAGGTGCTCGACACGGTCCTGGCGTAGTGGTCGATCGCGGTCAGACGGCCGTCGGCATCAACGCCCATGCGCAACCGCTGGCGCGTCGGCGCACGATGGCCGACCGGGCCGTACATCTGCTCGCGGCGCAACACCAGCTTGACGGGCTTGCCGACCAACTTCGCCGCCATAACGCCGAGAATTTGCGGACCGGTCAAAAACCCTTTTGACCCAAAGCCGCCGCCGAGGAACGGGCTGCGGATGCGGACCTTCTCCGGCGCAATGCCGAACAACTCGGCGGCCCGGGCGCGCGCCATCACCATGGCCTGGCTCGGGGTGTCGATCGACAGCATATCGCCGTCCCAGGCCGCGACGATCGCATGCGGCTCCATCGCATTGTGATATTGCGGCGGCGTCTCATACACCGCCTCGATCCGTTTTACGGCGGAAGCGAGGCCCGCATCGATGTCGCCGTGCCGATTTTCGGACGGATTGCCGACGCCGACCATCGGGGGCACGAAGCTTTCGCCGGCATCGAGGCCAACCCGCGGTGCAAGCGTCTCGTAGCGCGGCGCCAGCAGCGCCGCCCCTTCGGTCGCAGCCTCCAGCGTCTCGGCGATCACGACGGCAACCGGCTGGTTGGCGTAACGGACCTCGTCGCTTTGCAGCACCTCCATCCGGAACACGAACGGATTCGTCTTGATCTCGGGATCGATCGCGAGCTGCGGCTTGTGCGTCGGCGTCATCACGTCGACGACACCCTTATGGCTTTTCGCCGCGGCAACATCGAGAAAGGTCACACGGCCGCGTGCGATGGTGGAGACCGCAAGGACCGCAAACAGCATTCCTTGCGGGTGATGATCGGCGGCATAGGCGGCCTGGCCTTTGACCTTCAAAATGCCGTCACGGCGGGTCAGCGGTTGGCCCATGTTCGAGCCGTGCCGGACGTGCGCGGGAGCGGAGGTGAGACTGATCTCATGCATGGATTGCTCCGGAGGTCGATGCAAAGGGAGAGGCCGGCAGCGCCGGAATGCGCTCCGGCGTTCCGGCCGCCGCGAGCGTCAGCGCGCGAACGACGATGCGACGCGCAAGCTCGATCTTGGATGCGTTGTCGCCGGATGGCTTCGCGTCGGCGAGCGCGGCGCTTGCGGCTTCACGGAAACTGGTCACATTCGGCGTCGCGCCGTTCAGCATCTGCTCGGCGGCGCGGGCGCGCCAGGGCTTTGCGGCGACGCCGCCGAGCGCAAGCCGCGCTTCCTTGATCTTGCCGCCTTCGGTCTGCAGCGCGGCGGCCGCCGACACCACGGCAAAGGCGAAGGAGGTGCGTTCGCGAACCTTGAGATATCGCGCGTGCGCGGCGAAGCCGCGTGCAGTGGCCGGCAAACGTACCGCCACGATCAAGTCGCCCGGCTCGAGCGCAGCGTCGCGCTCGGGCGCTTCACCTGGCAGGCGGTGCAGTTCATCGAGCGGCAATTCGCGCCGGCCACCCTTGCCTTCGATCTCGACGATCGCATCAAGTGCGACCAGCGGCACGCAGAAGTCGGATGGATGCGTGGCAATGCAGCCTTCGCTCCAGCCGAGCACGGCGTGCAGCCTGTTATCGCCACCGCGCGCATCACAGCCGCTGCCGGCCTCGCGCTTGTTGCAAAGGCTTGCGACGTCATAGAAATACGCGCACCGCGTCCGTTGCAGGAGATTGCCGCCGACGGTCGCCGCGTTGCGCAACTGGGCTGAGGCGCCCGACAGCAGGGCCTCGGCGACGGCCGGATAGGACCTGGCAAAGTCGGCGTCATGCGCGAGATCGGCATTGCGCACGAGCGCGCCTATCCGCACGCTGCCGTCGGCAAGGTGCTCGATCCGGTCGAGACCCTTGAGACGCGTCACGTCGACCAGGCGATCCGGACGGGCGACGCCGCCCTTCATCAGGTCGAGCAGATTGGTGCCGGCGGCAAGATAAGCGGCACCCGGTTGAGCTGCGGCCGCAACGGCCTCCGCAATCGTCGCGGGCCGCACATAATCAAACGGCTTCATGCGGAGCGCCTCCGGTTGGCCTCGTTCAGGCCGGTCTGCGCGTCGAGCACGGCATCGACGATGCCGGCATACGCGCCGCAGCGGCAGAGATTGCCGCTCATGCATTCGCGGATGCGCTCGGGATCGGTACCTGCCTGTCCTTCGCGCATCAGGCCGATCGCGCTCATGATCTGGCCGGGCGTGCAGAAGCCGCACTGCAAGCCGTCATGGGCGATGAAGGCAGCCTGAACGGGATGAAGCTGATCGCCGCGTGCAATGCCTTCGATGGTGAGGATGTCGGCGCCGTCATGGCTGATGGCAAGCGCAAGGCAAGCATTGATGCGCCGGCCGTCGACGAGAATGGTGCATGCGCCGCATTGGCCGCGGTCGCATCCCTTCTTGGTTCCGGTAAGGTGGAGGCGTTCACGCAGAAGATCGAGCAGCGTGACACGCGGGTCGTCGAGGTCGAATTCGCGCCGCGCACCGTTCACGGTGAGGCTGATGGAGTTCGTCATACAGGGCTCCGATCAGGTGTAATTGCGTGCATTAGCCGACGCGCCACCGCCGTGGCCGCCGTCAATCCGTCGTCGCCCCGGCGGGTATCCGGGCCAACGCGTCACCGATATACGGAGGCATCCTCCGTTTAGCAAGAGGCAGGCCCAGCGCGTGGAATTCGTCAAAAGAGCGCGCACAAACAACGCGATGTGGACCGGGATGGGTTCAATCTAAACAGATCGTGATCTACATTGTCGGCATGGACGATCACGCCGATGCCATCCGAAAGCCCCGCGCCGACGCGGTGCGCAATCGCGAGCGCGTGCTCGAGGCCGCGAAAGCCGTGTTCAGCGCCGGCGGCCCGGAGGCGAGTCTCGAGGCCGTGGCGAAGCGCGCCAGCGTCGGCATTGGCACGCTGTACCGCCACTTTCCGACACGCGAATCGCTGTTCGAGGCGGTCTATCGGCGCGAGGTGGAACAGCTGAGCGAGCTCGCCGAGCAACTGAAGAATGCCAAGGATCCGGTCGATGCCTTGCGGCGCTGGCTACGCTCCAATGTTGAGTTCGTTGCCACCAAAAAGGGCATGTCGGCCGCGCTCGCGCTGACGTTCCAGAGCTCGTCGGAGCTGGCTGCTTTCTCAATGGAGCGTTTGACCAAGGCCGTTGGCTCGCTGCTCGATCGCGCAGTCGCCGCCGGCGAGATGCGCTCGGACATCAGTCCCGAGGACCTGCTGCGTGCGCTTGTCGGCATGTGCTATATGCACGATCAACCCGGCTGGCAAGCGACGGCGCTGCGATTGCTCGATGTGTTCGTCGACGGGTTGCGCGTGCAGACCAAACGGCCATCGCGCACGCCCGTCAAGAAGCCCGTGCGGACCGCGAAGCGAAAACGATAACGCATCCCGCTTCTTCCCTTGCGAACTTCCATAGACGCGTTGGTTCGCGCCCGCAGTCGCGGGCGCCGCGCCGCTCATGCCGGCAGCTCCGGCAGCTTCTTGCTGTTCATCAGCCCGGCGCGCACGAGATGGACGGCATTGGCGATGTTGCTGGTTCTCAGCAGCTCTCGCGTTTCAGGGTCGCTCAATCCCGTC
>Ga0081539_10001946_pt1 | contig 31597 bp, 25 predicted proteins | sample TabmetS4T2R2_FD_71023 | JGI IMG/M metagenome (GOLD analysis project Ga0081539, IMG submission 71023) | Tabebuia heterophylla rhizosphere microbial communities from the University of Puerto Rico - S4T2R2 | ecosystem: Host-associated > Plants > Roots > Rhizosphere ... | reverse complement strand
GCCTGGCCGACACCCGTTCGAACGTGACGTTGTATCCCGCCTTGATGAACGCGAGCGTCGTCGTCGTCGGGGTCGAGAATCCGTTTGGCAGCAGGTGAATGAACTCGCGCAGGTGCTCTCGCCGGGCGCCGCGAAATCCCGACGTCAGATCGGGGATCGGTCTTCCGGCCAGATAACTCGCCAGCCAGTTCAGGAGCATGTTGCCGCCGCGTCGCGCGTGCGTCGCCTGCGTCCTGGAGGAGCGTGCACCGACAACGAGGTCGTATTCGCCGAGCCGGTCGGCGATGCGCACGGCGTCCTCGGGCGGATGCTGTCCGTCGGCGTCGATGATCAGGATGAAGTCGCCGGTCGCGTTGCGGATTCCCGTCTTGACGGCGGCGCCGTTTCCCTTGTTGTAGGGATGACGGATCACTCGTGCCCCTGCGGCTTCCGCCGTGATCGCAGTCGCGTCGGCGGACCCATCGTCGATGACCAGCACCTCGCGCCAGAGTGCGGCGGATTTCAGCGCTGTCACGACGTCCGCGATCGTGAGCTCCTCGTTCATCGCGGGGATCACGATGGAGACCGACGAGGGATCAGCCAAGGAGCTGCTCCACCACTCCGTCCCAGGTGATCAGCCGGGCGCGCTCGCGACCGGCGTTGCCGAGTCGTGCCGCGAGACCCGCGTCTTCCGCGAGTCGCGTCGCGGCCGCGCCGATTGCTTCGGCGGTCGGATCGCAGACGAATCCATTCTCGCCGTCGACGACGAATTCGAGCGTGCCACCTGAATCAGTCGCCGTGATCACCGGCTTCGCGCACAGGAACGCTTCCAGCGTCACGTATCCGTAATCTTCGTCGAACGGCGCGTAGATGACGGCGCGCGCGCCGCCGTACAGCCGCGCGAGCTCGTCTCCGGCAGCGGACTGCACGAATGTGATCCGATCGCTCACACCAGATTCGGCGACGGCACGTTCGACAGCGGGACGCTGTGAGCCGTCACCGACCATGACCATGCGCATCGGTGAAGGAACGCAGCGGAGCGCGCGCACCGCAAGGTCAGGCCGCTTCACTTTCTCGAGCCGCCCGACGACGAGCAGGTAATCGCCGTACGGGCCGGGCGCCAGGCGATCCGCCATCGGCGGCGGATGGTACAGCGCCTGGGCTGGGACTCCGTTGAATTTGACGATCCGGTTCGCGGTGTTCTTCGCGTTGGCGAACACGTGGCGACATTCACCCAGCATCCGCGTGTCGAGCTCGATGAGACGACGCCGCAACCCGACGTCTTCAGGCGTGTGCTCGAACTCGCTGAATTCGGTGCCGCACAGCTCGTAGGCGGCGCGATGCTGATGGATGACCCATGCGACCTTGCGCGGGTGCCTCGCAAAGTACGTGGGGAACCGCGTCGCGATCAGCAGATCGACCGGCTGTGCATTGCTCGTCGACAGATCGAGGAGGCGCCATGCGGCAGCCTGTGCCAGCAGTTCGGATTTGGGCTGTGGGCGAAACGGAATCGCGACCTTCTCCACGTCATAGCCGCGTCGTTGCAGCTGCTCCATGAGGGCGCCGACATGCAGCTCGGCGCCCCCTCGCACGAATGGCACTTGCGTTTCCGCAACGATGATCCGCGTGATGCCGGCCGTGCTCACGTCGCGTGACGGAAGTTGATGATGTCGCCGTCCTGGACGACGTACTCCTTGCCCTCGAGACGAACCTCACCGTGCTCGCGGCACACGGTCATCGAGCCGCGCGCGATCAGCGCGTCGTAGGCGACGACTTCGGCGCGGATGAAGCCGCGCTGGATATCGCTGTGGATCTCGCCGGCCGCAAGCTGCGCGGGTGTGTGACGCGCGATCGACCAGGCGCGGCATTCGTCTTCGCCGACCGTGAAGAATGAGAGGTAGCCAAGCAGGTCGTATGTCGTGCGGATGACGCGATCGAGGCCCGACTCGGTGAGTCCGAGATCGGCGAGGAAGGCGGTGGCGTCTTCGCCCTCGAGTTGCGCGATCTCGAGCTCGATCTTCGCGCACAGCGCGACCGCTTTCGTTGCCGCGTGCGCGAGGAAATCGGTCAGTCCTGTTTTCTCCGCGGCGCGTGCGATGTCGGCGCCCACGTCCGCGACGTCGGCTTCGTCGAGATTGATGACGAGCAGCAGCGGCTTTGCGGAGAGCAGCTGGAACCCGCGCAGCAGCTTGAGATCGTCACCCGCGAGCTGCAGCGCGCGCAGTGGGGTTCCTGCTTCGAGCGCGCGCTGACACCGTTGCACGAGATCGCGTTCTCGCTCGAGCTCCGCCGACTTGCCCTTTTTCAGATCCTTCTCGATGCGCTCGAGTCGTCGTTCGGCGACGCCGAGGTCCGCGAGGATCAGCTCATCTTCCATCGCCTGCGCGTCGCGCGCCGGGTTCACCGATCCCGACGGATGCGCGATCGACTCGTCGCGGAACGCGCGCACGACGTGCACGAGCGCGTCGGCGTTCTTGTATCCCGCGACGTCGACGAGCGCCTGCGCGCCTGGGCGTGCCGGTCCGATGATGTCGGTGAACTCCACCGTTGCCGGAACGCGCTTGCGAGGGTTGTACATCGCAGTCAGTGTGTCGAGGCGTGCGTCAGGCACTCTGGAGATGCCGATCGCGACATCGCCCTTGCCCTTGGGGGCGTCCTTCGCACTCGTCATCAATTGGAAGATCGTGGACTTGCCGCTGGACGGAAGGCCGATGAGCGCCGCTCGAAGCATGAAGTCAGCCCGGGTTTTGTTGCCGAATCGTTCGGTCCCGGAATTTAACCCCGGTTTCCTCTCGAACGCTCTACCCAATCGTATCGGGCAATCGCCAAAATTGATGGCGAATATACGACGTAACCTACTGCCGATGAGTAAGTTGCGGTTGACATTGCCCAGGCTCACCCTTACTATCCACGTGGACTCAAGTGGACGTAAGTGGAGCAAAAGGGCCTCAGAGGCAGCGCTCCGGCGCGAATCGACGACAAAGGGCGCCTGAAGGTGCCGACGATGTTTCGCGGCGTCATCCAGGAAGAGCAGGGCCCCGACGTGTTCGTGACCAGCGTCACGGGCGAGTCGGTTCGCATCTACCCGATGGCCGTCTGGCTCGACATGGAGAAGAAGCTCCTGGCCATGCCCGGCAACCACCCGTCCCGGCTCAAGTTCCTCGATCGAGTCAACTACTACGGACAAGCGGCCGAGCTCGATGGACAAGGCCGCGTCGGCATCCCGGCGCACCTGCGCGAGAGCGCTTCCATTGTGGGCGATGTGCGCGTGCTCGGGCGAATCGATCACGTGGAGGTGTGGAACGAGGAGCGCTTCGCGGAGAAGTTGCGCCGCGAGACGTGGACCGACGACGACGGCCTGCGGCTGTCGGAGCATGGGGTCTAGCTGGGTGGTGGGGGGTGGACGGTGGGTCGTGGTTGGTTAGCAGATCGTGGATGGTGGTTCGTGGTTAACGGCGGAATGAGCGGAGTGAATTGTGGCGTCCGAGCACGAGCGCGACGAATCAAAACCACTATCCACCACCGGCCATCCACCGTCCAGCCACCAGCCCGTCATGGTGGCGGAAGTGATCGAGTCTCTCGGGCCGTCGCGCGGCGGGCTGTTCGTCGATTGCACGGTTGGACTCGCGGGTCATGCGCGGGCGCTGCTCGAGGCGGGGGCATCGCGACTGCTTGGACTGGATCGCGACCCGACGGCGCTGGCGATCTCGCGTGAGGCGTTGAACAGCTACGGCGATCGCGTCGAACTGGTGCACGCCGATTACCGAACGCTGCCGGTCGTGCTGGACGCGCGCGGCCTTGCTGCGGTCGACGGCGTGCTCGCCGACCTCGGCGTCTCGTCGATGCAGCTCGATGCACCGGGGCGCGGCTTCAGCTTCCGGCGCGACGAGCCGCTCGACATGAGGATGGACACGTCCACCGGGGCCACTGCGGCAGAGATGCTCGCGACCGTGGACGAGCGAACCCTCGCCGACGTGATTTACGAGTTCGGCGAGGAGAGACACGCGCGGCGCGTGGCGCGGGCGATTGTCGACGAGGGACGGTCTCGTCGCATCGAGACCACAGGTCGCCTGGCTGACGTCGTTCGCCGGGCGATACCGCGGAAGGGTTATTCGCGCATCGATCCAGCGACGCGAACGTTTCAGGCGCTGCGCATCTGGGTCAATCGCGAACTGGACGGGTTGGACGAGTTCGTGATGACCGTCGCGCGTCGCCTGAAACCGGGCGGCCGCATGGCGATCATCACGTTTCATTCGCTCGAGGATCGCATCGTGAAGCACACGCTGCGGGCGGTCCAGTCGGCCGGCGAGATCGGGTTGCAGGTGCTCACGAAGCGGCCGCTGGTCCCGAGCGAGGCGGAAGTCGAGCGCAACGTGCGGGCGCGGAGCGCCAAGCTGCGCGCCGCGGAACGAACATGACCGGCGAGACCTTCGAGTACGCGATCAAAAAGGACATCCGCAACAACCCGATCGTCCGCGAGATCGATCGCGAGCGGCATCGGGAGATGTGGGGGTCTGCCGCCGTCGGCGTGCTCCTCGTCGGGGCGCTGCTCTTCTCCGCGTGGCAGCACTTCGAGCTGCTGCGACACGGCTATCGGCTCGAGCAGATGCAGAAGGAGCGGGCCGCGGAAGAGGAGATCGCCCGGCATCTGCGGCTGGAGATCGAGACGCTGCGGTCGCCGCAGCGGATCGAGCGGCTCGCCATGGACCGGCTGCACATGGTCGTGCCGGGACCGGGCGACGCAACAGTCATCGAGCGAGTGGTTCCGGCGGCTCCGCCTCCGAAATCGATCGTGGCCCGACGCTAAGCGAGGGAAGCGGTGGCGGACAGACCAGACAACCAGGTGGTCCTTGATGCGCAATCAGCCCGTTGGCTGGTTGTCAGGATCTTTTCGGCGCGCTCCGCGCGCCTGGGACCGCTATGCGGCTGAGACATCGAGACGAGACGTCACGTTCTGGCCCGCATGGCGGTCCGGACTGGCGCACCACTCTGAAGCGCCGCATCGTCGTGGCAGCCGCGCTCCTGCTGTCGTGGTCCGTCGCGATCGAAGCGCGCCTCATCTTCCTGCAGGTCATTCGCCACGACGAGCTCGCCTCGCGCGCGGAACGTCAGCAGAACCGCACGCTCACGTCGCCGGCCAAGCGTGGCGAGATCCTCGATCGACGCGGCCACGTGCTCGCCTATAGCGTCGACGCCGAGTCCGTGTATGCCGTGCCGAACGAGATCGACGACCCGCGGAGCGCGGTCGAATCGTTGTGCTCGGCGCTCGAAGACTGTACGCGTGACGAGAAGCAGGAACTCCTCGAGCGAATCAGTCGCCGCAAGGCGTTCGCCTACGTTCGCCGACAGGTGTCACCCGAGCAGGCACGCCGCGTGGCCGCGCTCCAGCTCGAGGGTGTCGGCTTTCTGAAGGAGAACCGTCGCTTCTATCCGAACAAGGATCTGGCGTCGCACGTGCTCGGATACGTCGGCATCGACAACGACGGACTCAGCGGAATCGAGGCGACCTACGACGGTCTGATTCGCGGCAAGCCGGGCACCATCCTGATCCAGACCGACGCCAAGCGGCATGCCTTCGCACGCCTGGAGCGTCCACCAACCGCCGGCGCTTCGCTCGAGCTCACGATTGACGAGTACCTGCAGCACGTCGTGGAGCGCGAGCTCAAAGCCGGAGTCGAAGAGAACCGGGCTGAAGGCGGCGCTGCGCTGATGATGGATCCGTGGACCGGCGAGATCCTCGCGCTGGCGAACTATCCGACCTTCAATCCGAACGCCTATCGGCAGGCGTCGGAGGCCGACCGGCGCAACCGGGTGATTCAGGATCTGTACGAGCCCGGTTCGACGTTCAAGATCGTGACCGCGTCGGCGGCGCTCGAACAGAAGGTCGTCAGACCAACCGATCTGATTGACGTGCGCGGCGGCTCCATTCGATTTGGATCGCGCGTCGTTCACGACACGCACGACTACGGCATCCTCTCATTCACCGACGTCATCGTGAAGTCGAGCAACGTGGGCGCGATTCGAACCGGCCTGCGCCTCGGGGCGGAGCGGCTCGGCGAGTACGTGCGTCGATTCGGGTTCGGCCGTCGCACGTCTCCTGATTTTCCCGGCGAGACTCCGGGCATCGTGTGGGATCCCGCCAGAATGAACGAGAGCGCGCTCGCCTCGATGTCGATGGGCTACCAGGTCGGCGTCACGCCGCTGCAGATGGCAGCCGCAGCGAGCTCCGTGGCCAACGGCGGCGAGCTGATTCAACCGCGCGTCGTGCGCGCGGTGACCAAGGACGGCCAGCGGATTCCTGTGCCGCGAAAGGTCGTGACGCGCACGATCAACAAGGACGTGGCGGTCGAGCTCACCACGATCATGGAGCAAGTGGTCGAGCGCGGCACGGCGCGCGCCGCGCAGATCCCCGGCTTCACGATCGCAGGCAAGACCGGCACGGCGGCGCAGCTGGAGAAGGGTCACTACTCGACGACCGACTACAACGCGTCGTTCGTCGGATTCATTCCGTCACGTCAGCCGGTGTTCACGATCATCGTCGTGATTCATGCGCCGCATGCGAAGGGACACACCGGCGGTGTGGCGTCGGCCCCGGTGTTCAAGCGAATCGCCGAAGCGGCGCTGCGCTATGCAGGCGTGCCGCCGACGCTCAATGCTCCGCCGCCGCTGCTCCTGGCGCGACACGACGAGGTCCCTGAGGAGCCAACGTCCGCGGCGATCGATGCGGCGCCGATCGTGACGATGGCGTCGACGACGACTGGATCATCGCCTGCCGTTCCCGATCTGACCGGCATGAGTGCGCGTGATGCACTGCGCACGCTCGCCAGACTCGGCATCACCGCCAAGCTCCATGGCGCCGGCATCGTCACCCGACAGGAACCACCTGCTGGAACCCCGATCGACTCCGGCATTTCGGCCACGCTCTGGCTCGATCGCCAGCCGGCCGTCAGAGAGGCATCCGCGGCGAAATCATGACCGTTCGCGAGTTGCTGCAGGCCGTGGCGCATGTGTGGCCGCAGGAAGGGCGGCCGACGCTGCCCGCTGCCGGCGCACTCGATGTCCCATGCACCGCGGTGACGCATGACTCGCGCCGGGTCACGCCCGGCTCGATCTTCGTCGCGCTGCAGGGGCTCAAAGTGGACGCCGTCAGATTCGCGCCGCAGGCCATTGCGGCGGGAGCCGCCGCCATCGTGGCGGAGCAGCCGCCCGCCGTCGCCTTGGCGGAGGCGGGGGTTCCGTGGATGGTCGTCAGTGATTCGCGCACGGCGCTCGCGTTGCTCGCCGCCGAGTTCTACGGACATCCCAGCCGGCAGATGCAGGTGGTCGGGATCACCGGCACGAACGGCAAGACGACCACGAGCTATCTGACCGCGGCGATGTTCGAAGCCGCCGGCATCCAGTGCGGCGTGATGGGCACTGTGATGTACCGCATCGGCGATCGGGTCATCGATGCGACGCGCACGACGCCGGAAGCTCCCGAGGTTCAGAGTCTGTTGTGGGAGATGGTCACATCGGGCTGTGGCGCCTGTGTGATGGAGGTCTCGTCTCACGCGCTGGCGCTGCGTCGAGTTGACGGCATGCGATTCGCCGCGGGGGTGTTCACGAACCTCACCCGCGATCACCTCGACTTCCACGCCAACATGGAGGACTACTTCGGCGCCAAGCGTCGTCTGTTCGAGATGCTTCCCGACGACGCGCCGGCAGTGATCAATGCGGATGATCCCCGGGCGCAGGCGCTGATCGATGTTTCACGCCAGCCGGTGACGTACGGGATCAACAAGCCGGCGGACGTGACTCCGGGACCGCTCTCCTTTTCGCTCGGCGGTCTGCATTTCGAGATCAGATCGCCACACGGCATCGTGCACGTGCGCTCGCCGCTCGTCGGCCGTCCGAACGTCTACAACATCCTTGCCGCGGTGACGACGACGCTGGCGCTCGGGTTGCCGACGGATGCGATCGAGCGGGCGCTCGAAAAGCTGACCGGGGTGCCCGGTCGCTTCGAGATCGTCTCCAGCGCCGGCGATGACGTGACCGTTCTGGTGGACTACGCGCATACCGACGATGCACTGCGCAATCTCCTGGAGACGGCTCGACCGATGGCACAGCGGAAGTTGATCACGGTGTTCGGCGCCGGTGGCGACCGCGATCGAACGAAGCGACCGCTGATGGGCATGGTGGCGGCCCGGTTGAGCGACGTCGTCGTCATCACCTCGGACAACCCGCGCAGCGAGGACCCGGCGCGAATCATCGAGGACGTCAATCGCGGCGCTTCGCAGGAGACGCGGCAGAGCGGCGCCGAAGTGATGACGATTGTCGACCGCCGCGAGGCGATCGAGCGCGCAATCGCCCGGGCCGAGACCGGAGATGTGGTGCTGATCGCTGGCAAGGGGCACGAGAAGTATCAGGAGGTCGGCGGGTGGACCGTGCCCTTCGATGACGTGAAGGTGGCACGCGAGGCGCTCGAGGCGCGGCGTGTTCGCTCGTGAGCGCCGATCTGAAGATCACCCTCGGCTGGATCACCGAGGCGGTGCGCGGACGTCTTCGCGACGGCGATTCGGAGCGTGAGGTTGGCGACATCGTTACCGACAGCCGGACGATCGCCGCGGGTGATTTCTTCGTGGCGCTGCGAGGGCCGCGGTTCGATGGTCATGCGTTCGTCGATGACGTGTTGAGTCGTGGCGCGGCAGGAGCGTTGGTGGAAGCGGAAGTCTCGGTGGCGCGGACCTTGTCAGGTCCGCGTCGCGAAGCGAGTCCTGGATTGATCGAGGTTGCCGACACGCTGAAGGGACTGCAGGACCTGGCGCATGCCGTTCGAACGTCGGCGACGACGAACGTTGTCGCGATCACCGGCAGTGCAGGCAAGACGACGACCAAGGAAACGATCGCCGCGATGCTCGGCAAGCGTTTCCGCGTGGTGAAGAACAAGGGGAATTTGAACAACCACATCGGCCTGCCGCTGTCGCTCATGCAGTTGCGAACGCGGCCCGACGTCGCGGTGATGGAACTCGGGATGAATCACGCAGGGGAGATCAGCAGGCTCGTCGAAATCGCGGAACCGGACGTCCGCGTGTGGACGAACGTGGGCGATGCCCACCTCGGGTTCTTCGCATCCGTCGACGCCATCGCTGACGCCAAAGCCGAGATCCTCGAGCGTGCTGCGTCCGACACCACGCTGGTCTGTAACGCCGACGATCCGCTGGTCATGGTCCGGGCGGCGCGCTTTGCGGGTCGCACGATCACATTTGGAACCTCCGAGCGCGCGGCCGTTCGCGCGGTCGACGTTGAAGACCGTGGACTGCGCGGGATGCGTGCGCGCGTGGTGACCGAGTCCGGCGAACGCCATCTCGACGTGCCGCTGCTGGGACGAGGGAATCTGTACAACGTGCTGGCCGGCACCGCCGTCGCGCTCCGTTTCGGCGTTGCGCTCAATGACGTCGTTGCGACGGCCGCGACACTGCAGCCTGCCGCCCGACGTGGCGCCGTGCGGCGGCTGCGCACGATCACGCTGGTCGACGACTCGTACAACAGCAGTCCCAACGCGCTGCGGCGAGCGCTCGATGTGATCGCGCACGACATCGAGGCCTCGCGCAGGGTCGCTGTCCTCGGCGAGATGCTGGAGCTCGGCGACCACTCGGTGGGCCTGCACGAAGAGTGTGGCCGCGCGGCGGCCGAGGCGGGCGTGTCGCTGCTGTTTGCGATCGGCGGTGAACCCGCACGAGCGTTGGCGAATGCGGCCGTTGCGGCGGGAATGAACCCGGCAGACGTTCAGTATTTCAAGACGAGCGATGAAGCGTCGGCCGTCGTGGCGTCGAGCGTCCACTCGGGCGACGTCGTCCTCGTCAAAGGCTCACGTGGGATCCGCACGGACATCGTTGCGGACAGGCTGGCAGCGGAGCTCGCCTGATGTTGTTTTACGTGCTGCCGCCGCTCTCGACCTACGTGGGTGCGCTCAACGTCGCGCGCTACATCACGTTCAGGACCGCCGCGGCCAGTCTCACCGCTCTGGCGATCAGTCTCGTCTTCGGGCCATGGCTGATTCGCAAGCTGCGTGACTTCCAGATCGGTCAGGTCATCCGGCAGGAGGGCCCGCAGTCGCACCGCGCGAAGGCCGGAACGCCGACGATGGGCGGTCTGTTGATCCTGACCGCCGCCGTGATCCCGACCTTGCTGTGGGCCGATCTGTCCAATCCCTACATCTGGATCGCGGTCCTGGCGACGATCGGCTTTGGATTCGTCGGTTTTCTCGACGATTACCTGAAGATCGTCCGCCGCTCGCATCACGGACTGATCCCGCGCTACAAGATGGGCGGGCAGATCCTCGTCGGCATCGGCGTCGGCCTCGCATTGATCCTCCTCGCACGCCAGAACCTGTACAACACCCGCCTCATCTTCCCGTTCTTCAAGGGGCTGATTCCTGACCTCGGCACCTCGTACGTTCTCTTTGCGGTTGTCGTGCTCGTCTGCACGACCAACGCCGTCAATCTGACCGATGGTCTCGACGGTCTGGCGATCAGCACGTTTGCCGTCGCCGCCGCCGCCTACACGGCACTGGCGTATGTCACCGGCCACGCGGTTCTCGCGAGCTATCTGCTCATCGTCCGGTTTCAGCCGGCCGGCGAGTTGACGATTTTCTGCGGGGCGCTCGTCGGCGCGAGTCTCGGATTCCTCTGGTACAACTCGTATCCCGCGGAAATCTTCATGGGCGACGTCGGTTCGCTGGCGCTTGGCGGAGCGCTGGGCACCGTCGCGATCCTGATCAAGCAGGAGCTGCTGCTGCCGATCGTCGGCGGCGTGTTCGTGCTCGAAGCGCTGTCCGTGATCGTTCAGGTCGCCTCGTTCAAGCTGACGGGCAAGCGCGTGTTCAAGATGTCGCCGCTCCACCACCATTTCGAGTTGATCGGGTGGAGTGAGCCGAAGGTGATCACCCGCTTCCTGATCGTGGCGGTGATCTTTGCGTTGTTCAGCCTCACGACGTTGAAGCTGCGGTGATGGCGTGGAGCATACGTTCTCGGTCACCGGTCGCCGCGTCGTCGTGGTGGGAGCCGCGCGCAGCGGGATCGCCGCGGCCGAACTGCTGGTTCGTCGAGGAGCACGAGTCGTGCTGACGGAAACGCGGGCCACGTTCGACGCCGCGGCGCGACTGCAGGACATGGGTGTGAACCTGGAGCTCGGAGGGCACACGAGCGCGACGCTGGCAAGCGCGGATCTGATCGTCGTCAGTCCCGGTGTGCCGCTCGAGCAGACGGTCTTCGACGTCGTGCGCGACCGAGGCATCGAAGTCATCGGCGAACTGGAGCTCGCGTGGAGATGGCTGCGTGGGCGCGTGATCGCGATAACGGGAACGAAAGGGAAGTCGACGACGACGACGGTGATCGGACGGATGGTGTCGGCGGCGGGACATCACACGCTCGTGGGCGGCAACATCGGCGTGCCGCTGAGCGATCAAGTCGAGCAGTCGACCCCCGAGACCATTCACGTCGTGGAGGCGAGCAGCTTCCAGCTCGAGACGACCACGACGTTCAGGCCGTGGATCGCGCTGTGGCTGAACTTCGCGGCCGATCACCTCGATCGCCATCCGAGCGAGCAGGCATACGCGGCGGCAAAGGCACGCATCTTCGCCAACCAGCGATCCGACGACTGGGCGGTGATCAATGGCGATGACGAGATCGTGATGTACCACGCGGTTGACGTTCGTGCGCAGCGCGTGGCCTTCTCGCCGTTTCACCCGATCGACAACGGTTTTGCGGTCGAAGGCGACTGGATCGTGAGGCGCACGTCGACGGCCGTCGAACGGCTGGTTCCTGTCGATGCCGTGGAGCTGACCGGTCGTCACATGCTCGGAAACGTCGTCGCGGCGGTGGCGACGGCATCGGCCGCAGGTATTGCGCCGACGGCGATGGTGGAAGGGTTGCGAGGATTTCGCGGCCTCGAGCACGCCATGGAGCCAGCGGGCGAAGTGGGCGGTGTTCGGTTCGTCAACGATTCGAAGGCGACCAACGTGGAAGCCGCACGCCGATCGATCGAGAGCTTCGAGAGTGGCGTCGTTGCGCTGATCGGCGGTCACTTCAAAGGCGGCGATTTACGTGAGCTTGCCGGTCCGCTGTCGGAGCGCGGTCGTGCCGTCATCGCAATCGGCGAGTCAGCGGCTCTTGTGCGCGACGCGCTTGTCTCGACCGTGCCTGTCGTCGACGCCGTGTCGATGCGTGAAGCGGTCGAGCGTGCGTACGACATCGCAAAACCGGATGGCGTGGTGCTGCTCGCTCCGGCATGCGCAAGCTTCGATTGGTTTCGTGACTACGCGGAACGCGGTCGCGCGTTCAAAGCGGAAGTGGAGCGGTTACGGGAACAGTTCTCGGCGGGTCCGCTTCGCGGAACCCGCCCCACGGCGAATGGCGGGTAGGCCGGGTGCCGCGCGCGGATACGACGGCGCGGACCCGGCGTCCTCGGGAACGGTGAGCTGTCGTCAGTCGGCCCGGCGCGGGTGGGAGCCTACCGCTGGGAACGCAGAGATACCCCGCTCTGCGAGGTGGGTGTCCCATTCCACGTGCCGGCTGATGACTGCTGACCGTTCGCCGGGGGTCGGATTGTAGTCGATCGAGTCGCGAGACGTCGTGTCCGCCTTTGGGCGCGAGTTCACTTGCGTTGAGTGCGGCGCGGACCTTTACGGTCCGCGCTGGCGAGCCATAAAGGCTCGCCCCGCATCCCCAACGCAAGTGAACTTCGGGATTCGGGCGGACGGGGCTTCTCTCGTAGGGTCCGCCTTGAGGCGGACCGGGAATTCTTTCGTAGGGGCCGCCTTGAGGCGGACCGGGAATTCTTCGTAGGGTCCGCCTTTAGGCGGACCTGAGCGAAGAAGAGAAAGAGCGCGCAGGTGGCCCGCCTTGCTCCGCAGCCCGGATGTGGCCGGCCCCTGCGGAACACCGGGTTGAACCGGCGCGCATGAATGGAATCGTCGGCAGGTGTCGGAACTTTAACAGGGTGTCGACGGACTGACTCCTGTGCGGATCGGGTAACTGGTAGGGCGGACCTTGTCAGGTCCGCCGAAGTGGTAGGGGCCGCCTTCAGGCGGCGCCGAGGAACCAAGGTGGCAAGAAAGCTCAAGTCAGACAAGGTGCTGTTCGGCGCAACGCTGCTGCTGGTGTGCGCGAGCATCGTGATGGTCTACAGCGCATCGGCTGTCGTGGCGCTGGAGCGTTTCGATCAGCCGTATCTGTTTCTCACGAAGCAGGCGCTGTGGGCGGTGCTCGGTCTGGCCGTGCTCGCGGTCGCCATGAAGATCGATTACCGCACCTACAAGAATGATCGCTTCGTCTGGGCGCTGCTCGCTCTCGTCGGACTGATGCTCGTTGCGGTGCTCTTCAGTCGGCCCGTCAACGGAACGCGTCGATGGTTCGCGCTCGGCGGGCTCGGAGTGCAACCCTCGGAGCTGGCAAAGCTCGCAGTCATCCTGTTCACGGCGCTCATGATCGAGCGACGCATCCATCGCATCAACGAGCTCACCTACTCGGTGCTGCCGATTGCCATCGTCTCCGGCGCGCTGGTCGGCTTGATTCTCCTGCAGCCGGATTTCGGCACGTCGGTGGCGCTCATGCTGATCGTGGCCGCGATGGTGTTCGCGGCGGGCCTTCACTACAAGTACTTCATCGGCTCCCTGCTGTGCGCCCTGCCGGCGATCTACATCGTCCTGATGAGCGCGTCGTATCGGCGCCGGCGGTTGCTGGCGTTCTGGGATCCGTGGGCGGATCCGCTGGGCGATGGCTTCCAGATCATTCAGTCGCTGATCGCCGTCGGCAGCGGCGGCATGTTCGGGCGCGGTCTCATGGCCGGCGTGCAGAAGCTGTTCTACCTGCCGGAACCGCACACCGACTTCATCTTCGCGGTCATCGGCGAGGAGATCGGCCTGATCGGCGCAACCGGCATCCTGATCTGCTTCTGCGTGATCGCCTGGCGCGGTCTGCGGATCGCGCTCCGCGCGGAGGACACGTTCGGAGCGATGGTCGCCCTCGGCCTGACCACGATGATCGCGATTCAGGCGTTCATCAATATGAGCGTCGTGCTCGGGTTGATGCCAACCAAAGGGATCCCGCTCCCGCTGGTGAGCGCCGGCGGATCGTCGCTGCTGATCAACCTGCTCGGGATGGGCGTGCTGCTGAACATCTCACAGCATGAGGCGAGCTGACGCTGTCGGTGCAATGCAACTGTCGCGGGTCGGTGCAATGCGGCTATCGATTGTCGGTGCAATGGAGCTGTCGCCGGTCGGTGCTGGGATTTGAGCCTGTCAGTGTTGATTGCCGGCGGTGGAACGGGTGGTCACCTGTTCCCGGGGATCGCCGTCGCAAGGGAGCTGTTGAGGCGCGTTCCGGATGCAACAGTGACGTTCGTTGGGACGGCTGCGGGCATCGAGGCGCGTGTGATTCCGCGAGAGGGGTTTCGACTGGAACTGATTCGCAGCGCGGGGTTGAAGGGCAAGTCGCCCGCCGCACTGGCCCGGGGGATGGGACTTCTTCCGATCAGCGGGCTCGACGCGTGGCGTGTGATCTCGCGGACGCACCCGGCCGTCGTCATCGGTGTGGGCGGCTACAGCTCGGGTCCGGTGGTCGCGCTCGCGGCGCTCCGTGGGATCCCGACGCTGCTGATGGAGCAGAACGCGATGCCCGGCATCACCAACCGCACGCTTGCGCGGGTGGTGCGGTCGGCGGCGGTGACCTACGAGGAGAGCATTCCGTTTTTCGGCGCGAAGGCATTTGTCTCGGGCAATCCGGTGAGGCCGGAGTTTTTTCAGGAGGCATATGACGAACACGGTTCGCCGCCTGGTGCGGCGCGGGTTCTAGTCTTTGGCGGCTCTCAGGGCGCGCACGCGATCAACGTGGCCATGGTGGAGGCAGCGCCGCGGCTGGCATCCGCCACACCACGGCTGGCAATCACGCATCAGACAGGAGAGCGCGATTTGGAGATGGTCCGCAACGGTTATCGGCGGGCCGGCCTCGAGGCGCGCGTCGAACCGTTCCTGTTCGCCATGGATCGGGAGATGAAGTCGGCCGATCTCGTGATCTGTCGGGCGGGCGCGACGACGCTGGCGGAAGTGGCAGCGGCAGGAGTCGCGTCGATCCTGATTCCGTTGCCGACGGCAACCGACGATCACCAGCGCAAGAACGCGACGGCGCTCGTTCGACAGGGCGCGGCGGACATGGTCGAGCAGAAGGAGCTGACGGGCGAGCGGCTCGCAGACGAAATCGTATCGCTCGCTGGTGATCGCGCCCGGTCTCAGCAGATACGAGATGCGGTGCGGCGTTTCGCACGGCCCAACGCCGCCGCGGCCATCGTCGACAGGATCTTGGCGCTGGCGTCATGAGAGCCGCTGCAGTTCCCGGTTCCCGGTTCCCAGTTCCCGGTTCCCGTGGTTCAGAGTTCGGGGTTCCGGTGGTTCCGGGTTCAGGGTTCCGGGTTCGGGGTTCCGGCGGTTCCGGGTTCGGGGTTCCGGGGTCAGGGTTCCGGGTTGCGGGTTCCGGTGGTTTGAGGTTCGGCGTTGCCCGGTTCGAGAACCTGGAACCCGGAACCCTGAACCAGCAGAACAACGAACCGGGAACCAGGAACGACTGGAACCTGGAACCTGGAACCCGGAACCGGGAACAGGGGCGGCGGAGTGCTTGGTAGGACCCGCCGGATCCATTTCGTGGGCATCGGCGGCATCGGGATGAGCGGCATCGCCGAGTTGTTGGCAAACCTCGGTTATGTCGTGAGCGGATCGGATCTGAAACGGTCGGAGATCACGACGCGGTTGAAACAGAAGTTCGGAGTCACCGTGCACGAGGGGCATGCCGCCGGCAACGTGGGCGACGCGGACGTCGTCGTCATCTCGTCGGCGGTGAGAGCGACCAATCCGGAAGTCGGCGAGGCACAGCGCCGCGGAATTCCCGTGATTCCGCGTGCCGAGATGCTGGCGGAGCTGATGCGCCTGCGATTTTCGATCGCGGTCGCCGGCGCGCACGGCAAGACGACGACCACCTCGATGATCGCGCTGGTGCTGGAACGAGGGGGTTTCGATCCGACGGCGGTGATCGGAGGACGGTTGAGCGCCTTTGGCAGCAACGCGCGGCTCGGTCGCGGCGAATACATGGTGGCTGAAGCCGACGAGAGCGACCGCTCGTTTCTGAAGCTGTGGCCCTCGATTGCGGTGGTGACGAACATCGATCGCGAGCACATGGAAAGCTACGGCAGCTTCGAGGACTTGCAGGGCGCATTCGTCGAATTCGCGAATCGTGTGCCGTTCTACGGCGCGGTCATCGCCTGCGCGGACGACCCGAACCTGGCGCCGGTGCTTCCGCGCGTCAATCGATCGCTGATGACCTACGGACTCGAAAACCCCACGGCGCAACTGGTGGCGACCGACCTCGAGCTCGGCTCGTTCGGCGGCCGGTGTGTCGTGCATCGACGCACCGCGGATGTCATGCGGCGCCTCGGCGTGCTCCAACTGATCGTGCCCGGGCGTCACAACATCCGGAACGCGTTGGCCGCGGTTGCCGTCGCGGAGCGGATTGGACTCGACTTCGCCCGTGTGGCGTCGGCGCTCAGTGAATTTCCTGGAGCAGAACGGCGCTTCGAGCGGCATGGCGAAGCCGCTGGAGTACTCGTGGTCGACGACTACGGCCACCATCCCACCGAGATCGCGGCCGTGCTCGCCGCGGCTCGCGCCACCCTCGACCGCCGCATCATCGTCGCGTTTCAGCCGCATCGTTACACGCGCACGGAGCAACTGCTGGATGCGTTCGGGCCGGCGCTGAAGGATGCGGACCAGATCGTTCTCACCGATATCTACGCCGCGGGTGAAGAGCCAATCGCCGGCATCACGGTCGAGAAGCTTGCCGAAGCCATCCGATCCGGTTCGGGCCGGCCAGTGCATCTGGCGAAGCGCCTCGACGACGTGATTCCGGTCGTCGTGCATCTCGCCAGACCGGGTGACGTGGTGATCACGCTTGGGGCCGGATCGATCGGCACACTGCCGCAGCGCCTCGTCGATGCGCTCGAGGCACAGGGAGCGACGCACTGATGCCTGTTGCTGCACCTGCGGACAAGCGCTTTAGACGCTCCCACGTGAAGCCGGCGCCGAGACGTCCGGCACGCGAGCGCTGGCTCGCCATTCTCCGCGCCACGATCTTTCTCTCGATCGTCGGGTACGCGCTGTACCGCTCGGCAACGCTGGCGTTGTCTTCCGAAGCGCTGACGGTCACGCATATCACCGTCGACGGCAACTCGCGCATGTCGAAGGGCGAAGTGCTTGCTCTGCTCGATGGCCTCCACGGCGCGAACCTCCTGCTCGCCGACCTCGACGACTGGCGCGAGAAGCTGCTGCGGTCGCCGTGGGTCGCTGAAGCGTCGATACGTCGGGTCTTCCCGGGGAGCGTCAACGTCGCCATTGCCGAACGCCAGCCGCTCGGCATCGGCCGCATCAATGACGGGTTGTATCTGGTCGATCAGCGCGCGACCGTAATCGATGAATTCGGACCGAACTACGCCGAGCTCGATCTGCCGTTGATTGATGGACTCGCCTCGGCGGGGTCACACGACGGACTGCTGATCGATGAATCGCGCGCACGCCTTGCCGGCCTGATGCTGGCGGAGCTGCAGCGTCGACCGGACCTGGCGAAGCGCGTCTCGCAGATCGACGTCACGGATGCGCACGACGCCGCCGTGCTGCTGAAGGGCGATACGACGCTCGTCCGCGTCGGCGAATCACATTTCGTGGAACGCCTCCAGTCGTATCTGGACCTCGCCCCAGCGCTGCGCGAGCGCGTGCCGGCGATCGACTACGTCGACCTGCGATTCGACGAGCGCGTGTACGTCAGACCCCTCGTACCCGGCATACGCCGCAAGACGTCTTGAACGGTCAGACCTTATGAATGAGTCACGTTCCCTACCCGTTCACGACGTCTCGCCCCCCCGGAGGCGGGGCAAAAGACACTGTGCGCCAAGCGAGGCGGAGCAGCGCCCAGGCAGGCCGCGATGGCGTGAGGCGGAGCCTCGCTCGACAAAGGAAGGGCGGTCCAGGAATGGCGCGTAGGGAACGCTACATCGTCGGCCTCGACGTCGGGACCGCCACGGTGTGCTGCGTCGTCGGCGAGAGCCTCGACGATGGCAGCATCGACGTCGTCGGGGTCGGGGTTGCCGAGTCGCGGGGGATCAAGCGCGGCGTCGTCGTGAATCTCGATGCTGCCGTGGACGCCATCAAGAAGGCGATCGAAGAAGCTGAGCTGATGGCCGGCATCGAGATCGACTCCGTCCACCTGGCGCTGTCCGGGCCGCACGTGAAGGGGTTCAACAGCCGCGGTGTCATCGCCGTCGCTGGAAAGAATCGCGAGATCACGCGCGACGACGTGCGGCGCGCGATCGACGCGGCAAAAGCGGTGGCGCTGCCCGCCGGTCGCGAGATCCTGCACGTCCTGCCGCAGGACTTCGTCGTCGACGAACAGGACGGCATCGGCGCTCCAGTAGGGATGACCGGCGCCCGCCTCGAGGTGAACGTTCACATCGTCACCGGCGCGGTCTCGTCGACGCAGAACATCGTCGCGTGCGTGAACCGCGCGGGTGTCACGGTGGCCGACACGGTGATCGAACAGCTGGCGGCCGCGGAGGCCGTGCTCACCGCGGACGAGAAGGAGCTGGGCGTTGCGCTCGTCGATATCGGCGGCGGTACCGCCGACCTCGCGATCTTCGAGCGCGGAAGCTTGTGGCACACCGGCGTGGTCGCCGTCGGCGGCGATCACTTCACCAACGACATCGCGGTGGGGCTGCGCACGCCGATTCCCGACGCGGAGAAGGTGAAGCGGAAGCACGGCTGCGCGTTGTCGTCGATGGTCGACGAAGACGAGACGATCGAAGTGGCGAGCGTCGGCGGGCGCAAGCCGCGGCTGATGGCGCGGCGGATTCTGTCCGAGATCCTGCAGCCGCGCGCGGAGGAGATCTTCCATCTCGTCTGGGACGAGATCAGGCGTGCGGGTTACGAGAAGTCGCTCAACTCGGGAATCGTGCTGACGGGCGGCGGGGCGATTCTCGAGGGGATGCCGGAGATTGCCGAGCAGATTTTCGATCTGCCCATTCGCCGCGGCTGCCCGACCGGGTTGGGTGGATTGGCGGATCACGTGAACAGCCCGACGTTTGCGACGCCGGTGGGTCTCGTGCTGTATGCGCACCGCAATCGCGTGCCCGAGCCGGCACGTGCGGGCGCCGGCACGTTCGGCAGGATGGCCGGACGGCTGCGCGGGATCTTTAAAGAGTTTTTCTGACGGAGGCTTACATGGTCGAAGGTCCCTTTGGTCGCGACGAGAATCTTCGTCTGACGCTCGATCCTGCCGCGCGGCGTGGCGCCAAGATCAAGGTCGTCGGCGTTGGCGGCGGTGGCAGCAACGCCGTCAATCGCATGGTCGCCGTCGGTCTCAGCGGCGTCGAGTTCATGGTCGCGAACACCGACGTGCAGGCGCTCGACCAGAACCACGCCCCGGTGAAGATTCAGATCGGGCACAAGCTGACCAAGGGGCTTGGCGCCGGCGCCGATCCGAACATCGGCCGGCAGGCTGCGCTCGAGGACACGGACACGATCATCCAGGCGCTGTCGGGCGCGGACATGATCTTCGTGACCACCGGGCTCGGAGGCGGCACCGGCACCGGGGCGGCGCCGGTGATCGCGAGTCTCGCCAGCGAGCTGGGCGCGCTGACGATCGGCGTCGTCACCAAGCCGTTCCGCTTCGAGGGGAAGAAGCGCGCGGTGCAGGCCGAGGCCGGCCTCGAAGCGCTGCGCGACTGCGTCGACACGATCATCACGATCCCCAACGAGCGGCTGCTCACGATCATCGATCGTCGCACCACGCTGACCGACGCGTTCAGCCTTGCGGATGACGTGCTGCGGCAGGCCATCCAGGGCATCTCGGACCTGATCCTCATGCCGGGGCTGATCAATCTCGACTTCGCCGATGTGAAGACGATCATGTCCGGCATGGGCGTGGCGATGATGGGCACCGGAACGGCGGAAGGCGACGGGCGCGCGATGCAGGCGGCGCAGAAGGCGATCGCGAGCCCGCTGCTCGAGGACAGCACCGTCAACGGCGCCCGCGGCGTGATCATCAACGTCACCGGCGGTCCAGATCTGTCGCTGCTGGAAGTGAACGAGGCGTCGTGCGTCATTCAGGAAGCGGCGCACGAGGAGGCGAACATCATCTTCGGCGCGGTGGTCGATCCGACGCTGACCGGGAAGGTGAAGATCACGGTCATCGCCACCGGGTTCGATCGCAAGGCCGCCGGCAAGAGCCTTCCATCGGCAGCGGTGCAGACGCCTGTCGATCTGTCGGCGTACACGGCGCAGTTCGCGCGCGCCGAGGAACGTGCCCCGGCGATGGCGATGGCGGGCCAGCCGGTCGCGGCGCCCGCCGAGGAGCGCGCCGTCGAGCGCACGAGGACGTCGCCGCACGCGCCGGTGCCGCTCAATCGTCGCGCGCCGCTCGACTTGTCCGTGCCGCTGGCGATGTCAGGCAACGGCGGCACCGCGGTGGGCGATTCCGGAGACGAGCGAGCCCTGGACTTCTCATCGCCCCTGGACGTCCCGGCGTTCTTGCGGCGGCAGAGTTGACGTTCGGATCGTTCGGATCGTTCGGATCGTTCGGATTGTTCGGGTCGTTCGGATCGTTCGGATTGTTCGGGTCGTTCGGATCGTCCGGGTTGTTCGGAGCGTTCGAGTCGTTCGGGTCGGTCCGAACCGTTCAGGTCGTTGCCGGACTCCTGTGAGCGGCGGACGATCCGAGCGTTACGAACGATCCGAACCGATCGAACAATCCGAACGAAGGCCGCGGATTTCCCGCCAGTGGTACAGTAAGTAGAGCCATGGCATGCGCGAACGGCGGCGTCGCAGCCGCAGCTCGTGCACCAGGCGACCGCCTCCCCGTTCAGCACGTCCCGTCTTCGCCCCTCGGGGTTCAGCGGGCAAGCGCAGTTTCATGAAACAGTCCTGGCATCTGCGAGAGCGCGCCCGCGACCTTTTGTCGAAGGAAGTGGGATACGTGCGCAAGCCGCATGGGGGCCGGCTGCGCGTTGCGCTCGCGTTCCCGAACACCTACTTCGTCGGGATGTCGAACCTGGGACTGCAGACGGTCTACAAGCTTTTCAACGAGCAGTCCGACATCGTCTGTGAGCGGGTGTTCCTGCCGCCGAAGTCCGAGCTGGCCGCACAGCTCGCGTCCGGTGCTGCCCTGGTCACGATCGAATCGCAAACACCGGTTGCGGATTTCGACGTGTTCGCGTTCTCCGTGTCGTTCGAATGGGACTACACGAACGTGCTCACGATGCTGCGCCTCGCCGGGATCCCGCAGCGCGCCGCCGCACGCGATCATCACCATCCGCTCATCGTCATCGGAGGAGCGGTGACGTTCGTCAACCCGGAACCGCTGGCACTGTTTGCCGACGTCATCGCCGCCGGCGAGGGAGAGGCGCTGATCCCGGCGCTGCTGAAGTCGTTCTCGTCGGCATCGGATCGCGATGACCTGCTGCGCAAGCTGTCGACCGAGCGCGGGTTCTACGTTCCGTCGTTCTACGACGTGAAATACGCGGCCGACGGAACCATCGCTCGATACGAGCCGCGGCCAGACACCGGCGCTCCGCCCGTCGTCAAGAAGGCCGCGCTCAAGACGACGGACGCGGTGGACCCACCGGCGACGACGATCTTCACGCCAGATACGGAGTTTGGTTCGCGGTTCCTCGTCGAGGTGGTCCGCGGTTGCGCAAACCTGTGCCGCTTCTGCTGGGCGGGCTACAACTATCTGCCGGTCCGGGCGTTCCCCAAGGATCGAATCCTGGAATTGGCGCAGCGGGCCAAGCCGTACTCCGAGCGTGCCGGCCTGGTATCGATCGCGTTGTGCGATCACCCCGAGATCGAGGAGATCCTCGAGCGACTGGTCGCGATGGGCTATAGCATCAGCCCTGCATCGCTGCGGCTCGACGACCTGACGCCGCGCATTCTCTCGCTGCTGCGGCAGAGTGGCGAGCGCACGGTGACGATCGCGCCCGAGACCGGCTCCGACCGGTTGCGTCGGGTGATCAACAAGACGGTCACCAACGACGAGATCCTCGCCGCCGCAGAGATGATCTTCGCGAGCGGGATGGAGAACCTGAAGCTGTACTACATGATCGGATTGCCAACGGAGACGGACGAGGATCTGATCGCAATTCGAGACCAGACCCTCCAGTTGCGCGAGATGATGCTGAGGCACGCGCGCTCGCGCGGGCAGGTCGGGCGGATCGTCGGCAGCGTCAATCCACTGGTCCCCAAGCCGGGCACCGCCTATCAGTGGTTGCCGATGGAGAGCGACTCGTCGATCGAACGCAAGATCAGGCGCGTGCGAACGCTGCTCTCCGGAATCGACAACGCGTATTTCAACGTCAAGTCCGAGCGACATTCCTTCTATCAGGCGCTGCTGTCGCTCGGCGATCGGCGCGTCGCGCCGGTCATCGAAGCAGCCGAACGCAACGGTGGCAACTGGCGCGCGGCGGTCGCTGAAACGGGCGTCGACGCCGACTTCTTCGTGTTCCGCGACCGTTCGCACGATGCTGTGCTGCCCTGGGACATCATCGACGGTGGGATGAAGGAAAGCTTCTTCCGCACCGAGTTCGACAAGGCGCTGCGCGAGGAGTGGACGCTTCCACCGAAACGGCAGAAGGAGAATGCCCGTCTCCTCCCTGTCCTCCAGTAGCACACCGCCTTCTGCGGGTGCGGCCGATATCGATCGTGCGACGGTCCTTCTGATCCTCATCGGGACTGGCCTCCTCCTTCTCACCGTGGTCATCCTGATCGGCGGCGGTTTCGCCATCTACCTCGGGGATCTGCGCGTTTCCCTGCACCGATGGCCCCGGCCGCTCGCAATTGGCGCCGCCATCTGGCTGATCGCCGGCGTTCGCGGGCGAGCACGTGTCTCCGCCTTTCTGACGACGCTCACCAATGCGATCGAACGCCGAACCACGACGGTCGCCGTGGTCCTGGCCGCCTGCGCGGCGGGAAGCGGCACCGCCTTCGGCACATACGCCGCCGCCGGTTCCGACGTCGCGGGTTACATCGGCGAGGCACAACTCTTTCTGGCTGGCCGCCTGTCATTCGACGCGCCGCTCGCGGGTCGCGTCGAATGGCCGGCCGCTAATGAGACCTTTTCTCCGCTCGGGTTCCGTCCGGCCGGTGCGCCCGGCCGGATCGTGCCCACCTATCCTCCCGGCCTCCCGCTGACGATGGTGCCGGCGCTGGCGGCCTTTGGCGAATTCGGGCCATTTCTCATCATTCCGCTCCTTGGTGTCGTAGCTGTGCTCTGCACGTACGCGTTCGCTCGACGGATGCAGTCGCCGATCGCCGGCCTCATCGCGGCGGCGCTGATGGCGACCAGCCCGATCTTCCTGTTCGAGGTCGCACAGCCGATGAGCGATGTTCCGGCGACAGCCTTCTGGGCGCTTGCACTCTGGCTGGCATGGGAGTCATCGCCTGCGCGTGCCGCGTTCGCCGGCATCGCTGCCGGCTGCGCGCTCCTCACGCGGCCCAACCTGGTTCCGCTGCTCGCGCCACTGATCCTCGCGCTCATCGTGTCTTCTCCGCGGAGACGCTCGCAGATCGCTGGTCTGGTTGCCGCATTGACAATTGCGCTCGTGCCATTCGGAGTCATCCTGTTACTCCTGCAAGCCGGCATGTACGGATCTCCGCTCGAATCGGGTTACGGTTCCGGCGTGTGGCGCGAGTTCTTCGCGCTGGAAAACGTGCCGCCGAACGTGACGGGCTACGTGAACCGCCTGTTCATCGCCGAGCGTGCAGCAGTCGTCGTTGCCGCCATCGCGATGCTCACGCTGCTGTCTCGTCGTCATCTTCACGCAAACCGTGAATCGGTCCGCGCGGCCGCGATTGCAATGTCCTTCGTCGTCGTCATCGTGCTGTTTTACCTGCCATACGGCGTTTTCCCCGATTGGTGGTACCTGCGGTTTCTCCTTCCCGCATTTCCGGCGTTGTTCGCGGCGATTGCGACGTTGGCGGCCGTGGCGCTCCTTCGTCTTCCGTCCGCCGCGCGTGGCGTGATTCTGATCATGGCAATCACGACCATCGTCGTGTGGAACATTGCCCAGGCGCAGCGACTACAGGTGTTCCTCACGCGAGTGAGCGACGCACGCTATCAGCTCACCGGCCGCTACCTCGAGGCGATGTCGCCTTCCAATGCCGTCATCGTGACGTCGCAGGAGAGCGCCAGTGTGCACGACTACACGCATCTTCCAATCGTGCGTTGGGACCTCCTGCGCATCGATCTCGATGCGGCGGTCGAACAATTGAGGATGGCCGGGTACCATCCGTTGCTCCTCGTCGAAGACTGGGAACAACCCGATTTGGTGAAGAGATTTCCGACCTCTTTTCTGGCACGGCTCGATTGGATGCCGATCGCGGATTTCGGCGGCCCGATCAGGGTCGGTCTCTTCGATCCCGTGAATCGCGACACGAAGGTGACCGATCGGGTTCATTAACCCGATTCCTCCCGCGCGGAACCAGAAGGTCGCCCGGCATCCGGGCACGTCGCGTCGTTGTCCCGATGCTATGTGGCGACCGCGGCGGTCTCCTCGAAATCGGCAAACGCCTGCAGGATGACCTCGCGCAATCGATCCTGGGCGGTTGCGTCTCCATTGGTGGGCCGCAGCAGCGCGTAGCTGCGACGGTCGCCATTCACTGAGTACTGGCGCGCGGGGAACGTGACGTTGCGGCCGCTACCGGTGCGCCGTTCCCAGACGGCGAACCCCACCAGCTTCAGTCCGGACAGCGCTCCGTCGGTGAAATGCAGTTCGGCATCGGCGAGTTTGCCGGCCGGTGCGTTCTTGTCTTTCTCGTTCGGCATGATTTTGACGAGCACGGCGACCTCCGTTGGCACCCCAACGCGCAAGACAACGCGCGGCGGGGACCCCGCTTTGTGTGTTGACTAGCGTTGGGAATAGAGGCAAGGAGGAAGCCGTTGCAGGGTTAACGTGGCCGATCCCGTAACATGCTGACGATGCGGGTGTTCGCGACCCGCCGCCGATCGGGGCGTGATGGCGCGCGCGAGAAGTGACAACTGGAGTTGCGGCCGCTGATGAGCGGTTGATCGGACTACTTGAGCAACATCACGTGCGCGATGGCGAGCTCGCGTGAGTGCGTCAGCGTGACCAGTGCACTGGTGGCGCCGAGCGACGCCATTCGAGCAGCGGCACCGCCGTGAAATCGCAACCGTGGAGGGCCACCGTGACGAACGACTTCGATGCCGGTCCAGAACACGCCGCGCGAGTGGCCAGTTCCGAGCGCTTTCATCGCCGCTTCTTTGGCCGCGAACCGGGCCGCAAAAGAAGAGGCAAAATCGCGCCGCGCGCGGCAGTACGCGATCTCGCCCTCGGTGAAGACACGCTGGACGAATCGCTCGCCATACCGTTCAATCGTGTCCGCGATGCGCGCGATTTCGGTCGCATCGAGGCCGGTCCCGATGATCTCCATGACTCGACCATCCTACATGACCCTTCCGGACGTCCCCGACAGCTTTGAGTGGATCGATGAATCGTGGGGCGCCGCGCTTCGCTGCAAGCCGCTCCACGAGCGTGCGCCGCACCTCTTCTCGACCCGACAACTGGAGTTGATGGCTGGTCAACTCCAGCAACTCGCCGCGGACGTCGGGACCTCTGATGTGGTGCTGCTGACGCAAGTCCACGGCAATGACGTTGCCGTGATTCGTGACGACTCACCTGCACCGAGCGAACGGCCGCGGGCCGACGCAGTAGTGTCGAACGCGCGTGACAAAGCCGTGGCGGTACGCGTGGCCGACTGCGTTCCGCTTCTCGTCGCGGACCCGAAGTCCGGCTCCGTTGCCGCGATTCATGCCGGATGGAGGGGAACAGCTGCCAGAGTGGTACCGGCGGCGATCGATGCGATGCAGCGAGAATTCGACGCGCGCGCCGACGCCCTGATTGTCGCGATCGGGCCGAGTATCCGTCGTTGCTGTTACGAGGTCGGCAGCGACGTTGTCGATGCGTTTGCCGCCGCGGGACACGAGCGCTATCTGATCGATCGCTGGTTCGTCGCGCCACCGGCTCGCCCGGGTGAGAGCCGCCAGAAGCTTCGCCTCGACGTCGCCGGCAGCAATCGCGATCAACTCATTCTTGCGGGTGTGCGCGACGAGAACATCTTCGACTGCGACCTGTGCACCGCGATGCATCTGGACGTGCTGACGTCGTACCGTTTGGAGAAAGAGAAGGCCGGTCGACTCTTCGCGGCGATCGCCTGCCGATAGTCATTGGAGGTCAGTCGGCCGCGGACGAACCAACCACAAGAAGCCCGTCAATGCGAATCAGGCTCGATTACAGGCCCGAAGGCCGAAGCCCGTAGCCCGAACGCCGCTGCGTCATGGCGGAGTCTGCGGTGCTTCGTACCCCGAGTCGACCGCCGTGGGATGATCCGCGGCCGCAGTCGTCGCCAGCTTGTCGCAGCGCTCGTTTTCCTGATGGCCATCGTGACCGCGGACCCAATGGAAGCGCAGCGTATGGATGTCGACCAGCGCCAGCAGTTGCTCCCATAAGTCCCAATTCGGGACGACGCCACCGGGCGACCGTCTCCACCGGTTCGCCTTCCACCGCCGTGCCCACCCCTTGGAGATGCTGTTCACGACGTACTCCGAGTCGCTGAACAGGTCGACCTCGCACGGCTGCTTCAACGCCTCGAGTGCCTTGATGACCGCCGTCAGCTCCATCCGATTGTTGGTGGTCCGTCGAAATCCGCCGACGATTTCCTTGTGGTGAGGCGGATATTCCAGAAGCGCTGCGTAGCCTCCGGGACCCGGGTTCCCGAGGCATGCGCCATCAGTGAAGACAGTGACCTGTTTTTTGGGACGCGAATCAGGGTTCGACACTACGTACGGACGATGGGGTGTTCGATGGGAGGCGGTGGGGGAACGTAATAGAGAATGCGCATGCAACTGTCGCACTGAATGATCTGATCGTTGGCGCGCACTTGCTGGAACACGTGCGGCCGGAGGCGGACGTGACACAGCGAGCACAGACCATCGCGTGTCGCCATGCTGAGCGCGACACCGCGCCGCGCGCGAGCGACGGTCTCGAACAGCGTCGTCAGTCGCGGCTCGAGATCCTTGATGAGCGCGGCCCGTGCGGCAGTCGCTTCGCTCAGCGACGCCTCGACGCGCGCGAGCTCCTCGGCGAGCTCCTTCTTCTCCTGATCGATCGCCTTCTGCTCGGTCGCCATCGCCGCTTCCGCCTGCTTGACGTCCGCAGTCAGGCTATCGGCGTCGACCATCCGCTCGATCATCTTCTCCTCGACGCCGCCGAGCTCCTGCTGTGCCGTCTCGATCTCGTGGCCCAGTGCCTGATACTCGCGATTGGTCTTGACCGCTCCTTGCTGATCCCTGAACTTCGAGAGCCGACCCTGATACATGGCGGCCTCTTTATCCAGTGCGCGTCGCGCCTCCTGGTTGTCGGAGAGCCGCTTCTTGGCCGTGTCCACGTGCGCCCGGGCCTCGTTCAGCCGCGCGTCGGCTTCGGCAAGGCGCTGCGGATGCGCGGCGATCTTCTGCCGCGCGTCGGCAATCTGGTTGTCGAGATGTTGAAGCTTGATCAGACGATCAAGATCTGGAGACATGAGGTTAAGTGGAAAAATGGAAAAGTGGAAAAGTGGAAAGGTAAGTTGAAAGTGCCGCGACGACTTCAGGCCTTACTTGTTCCACTTTTCCACTTCTCTACTTTTCTACTTTCGATTGGTGGGCCCGCCAGGATTCGAACCTGGGACCAACCGATTATGAGCCGGCCGCTCTAACCGCTGAGCTACGGGCCCGCGCGCTCGCAACGCTCGCGAACTGCAAGACTGGAGAAGTGGAACACGTTGAAAAGGAAGGTCTCAACGCGCGCGCCAGAACTTTCCACTTACTTTTCCACTTTTCCACTTCTCTACTTTTCCACTTACGTCCGGCCCTCCAAGAACGCCTTGAGTTTACGCGAGCGCGATGGGTGACGCAGCTTGCGGAGCGCCTTGGCCTCGATTTGGCGGATACGTTCGCGGGTGACGGCGAAGTTCTGCCCCACTTCCTCGAGCGTGTGTTCGCTCCCGTCGCCGACGCCGAACCGCATCTTGATCACCTTCTCCTCGCGCGGTGTCAGCGTCTTGAGGACCGCCTCGGTCTGCTCCTTCAGGTTCAGATTGATGACCGCTTCGGCCGGCGAGACGATGTTCCGGTCCTCGATGAAGTCGCCAAGATGCGAATCTTCCTCTTCGCCGATCGGCGTCTCGAGCGAGATCGGCTCCTGCGCGATCTTCAGCACCTTGCGGACCTTCGCAACTGGAATGTCCATCCGCTTGGCGATCTCTTCGGAGGTCGGCTCGCGCCCAAGCTCCTGCACCAGCGCGCGCGACGTGCGAATCAGCTTGTTGATCGTCTCGATCATGTGGACCGGGATGCGGATCGTCCGCGCCTGGTCGGCGATGGCTCGGGTGATCGCCTGACGGATCCACCACGTGGCATACGTCGAGAACTTGTAACCGCGCCGGTACTCGAACTTGTCGACCGCCTTCATCAGGCCGATGTTTCCCTCCTGAATCAGGTCGAGGAACTGCAGCCCGCGATTCGTGTACTTCTTCGCGATGGAGACGACCAGTCGCAGGTTGGCCTCGACCAGCTCCTTCTTCGCCTGCTCGGCCTGCGCCTCGCCGCGCTGAATCACTTCGATCGTCCGGCGCAGCCGCTCCGGCGTTTCCTCCAGGTCGTCGATCATCTGCTTGACCTGGAACTTCAGATCCTTCTGCCGCTTGAGGAGGTTCTTCTTCTCCTCTTCCTTCAGGCGCGGACCCTTCGTCTTGATCTTGGGATTGAGCTGCCGGTCGATCCCGTCCGCTTCGCGCTGCACGCGCTGGACGGTATCGACCATGTCCTTGACCTCGTCCACCAGGCGTCGCTTGACGGTCTCGGTGAACTCGATGTCGCGGATGCGCCGTGACACCTCGACCCAGGCACGCATGGTCTTCAGCCGTGCACGGCGATATTTCTTCTTGTCCTTCTTCGGGACTTCGACCTGCTTCTCGCCGAGCTTGACGTAGACGAGGCGCGCTTTGCGCACCGCCTCGATCTGTTCGAGGACTTCTTCCTTGCGCTCTTCGATCACCTCGTCGGTGATCTCCTCGTCGCTGAAGATCACCAGCTCGCGGATCGTCCGCTCGCCCGCGCGCAGCTGATCGCCCATGACGAGAATCCGCTTGGCGATCGTCGGCGTGCGCGAGATCGACTTGATGACGGCCAGCTTGCCGCGCTCGATGCGCTTGGCGATGGCCACCTCGCCTTCGCGCGTGAGCAGCGGGACGGTGCCCATCTCGCGCAGGTACATGCGGACGGGGTCGTTCGTCTTGTCGAGAGCGCCCGGCGTGAGATCGAGCTCGGGACCTTCTTCGGAACCGTCGCGATCGAAGTCCTTGTCGCCGCGGTACGCCTTGTCGGAATCGACGACTTCGATTCCGGCGCTGCCAAATGCGTTGAAGAGGTCGTCGAGCTCCTCGGAGGATGTGATCTCCGAGGGCAGCATCTCGTTGACCTCGTCGTAGAGCAGGTAACCCTTTTCCTTGCCGACATTAATCAGCTGGCGTACTTCGTCATATTTTTCTTCGATCGACAAGGTCGGACCTCCGAAGTTATGCCCCGATATCCCTAAATGAGTTCTTCAATCCGCTGCAGCAGATCGCGCTTGAGCGCCCACAGCGCGTCTATCCGATCACCGTGCGTCGTGGCACCGAGTTGCTGCAGGCGATCGATCTCCCGCTGCAGCTCCGCGCGCTCGCGCTCGTAGCGCAGGCGGCGGACGATTCGTGCGCAGTTCTCCACATCGTGCACAGGGGGCTCGCTTTCGCTGGCCACCGCGGTGACGAGCTGGGCCTCCACCATGCTTAGACGCTCGAGGAACACCGATGGAGAGAATCCCCTATCTTCGTTCAGTTTCCGCGCGAGATCCAGCACCTCACGAGCCGCCAGCCCCTCCAAATCAATCGGTTCCAGGCCGGCCAAAGCCGCCAAAGCGGGTGCCGACTCGTGAATCAGCCACCAGATCAGCCCTTTTTCGGCTTTTGTGACCTGCCCAAAACCCGTATTTGCGCGGTTTTTGACGGTCAACTGCTTTTGCACGGCCGCCCGCCGAATCTCGGCTCGCACGACCTCGTCCGTCACGCGCGCCTTGAAGGCGATCCGGTCAGCGAACCGGTCGCGCATGGCGGCATCGGGAACGCGCGCGGCGATCGGCAGCATGGCGGTCACGAAATGGACTCGACCCTCGTCGGTCTGCAGGTCGTGCGAGGCGGCGACCCGATCGAGCAGGTACTCCAAATACGGCCGCGACTCCTTCAACCTTTCACCGTAGGCGGCGCGGCCATGGCGCCTCACGTAGAGGTCCGGATCTTCGCCGGCCGGCAGCGTCGCGACGTTGACGTCAAAGCCCTCGGCCACAAGCATCTCGCACGACTTGGCTGCCGCCCCCTGACCCGCCGCGTCAGGGTCGAAGCTCAGCACGATCTTTGACGTGAACCGTCGCAGCTGCTGCGCCTGCTGCGGGGTGAGCGCGGTCCCGCACGATGCGACCACCGACTGGTAGCCCGCCTGATGCACCTGCGCGAAATCGAAATAGCCCTCGACGAGAATCGCGAAGCCACCCTGCTGAATGCCTGACTTCGACAGGTTCAACCCGTAGAGCGTCCGTCCCTTCGAATAGATCGGCGTCTCGGGCGAGTTCAGATACTTCGGCTGCTGGTCGGCGTCGACCGCGCGCCCGCCGAACGCAATGACCGACCCGGTGTCACGGCAGATCGGAATCATCAATCGATTCCTGAACCGATCGATCACCCGGCCGTCGTCTCGTTCGACCAGCAGACCCGCGCGAAGCAGCAGCGCCTGCGAGAAGCCGTGCTTCAGCAGCGCCTGCTTGAGCGCGTCGCGCGCCGGCGGCGCGAAACCCAGTCCCATCGCGTTGTCGGTCGTCGGACTGATGCCACGGTCCGCGATCTGCGCCCGGATACGCGCGCCTGCCGGTGAGACGAGCTGCTCGCGGAACCACGCGGCGGCCACCTCGTGAATCTTGAGCAGCGTCTCGCGTTCCGCTGCGTTGGTGCGTTGATCGTCGGTCTGCTCGAGCTGCGGCAGCGTCATGCCGAATCGCTGCGCGAGCAGCTTCACCGCGTCCTGGAAGCCGACCTTGTCGTGCAGCTCGAGGAACTTGAGTACGTCGCCGCCGACACCGCAGCCGAAGCAGTGGAAGAACCCCTTGTCACGATTGACCTGAAAGGACGGCGTCTTCTCCCCGTGAAACGGACACAGGCCCTTGTAGTTGGCGCCCACCTTCTTCAACGACACGTAGTCCTGGATCACCGTCACGATGTCGGCGTGCGACTTCAGGTCGTCGATGAACTGCTGGGGGTACAACGCCATTGCTAAATCCGCCGCCCTAGTCACACCATCTATGAAAGGGCCGTCGTTGTCTAGGCACACATCGAGTGAGCGCGCGCGGACGGCTTAAATGCCAATCCGTTCGCGCGGGATCGCTCGATGTGTGCCGGGTCGTACGTTCCACC
>Ga0081539_10001945_pt1 | contig 31608 bp, 31 predicted proteins | sample TabmetS4T2R2_FD_71023 | JGI IMG/M metagenome (GOLD analysis project Ga0081539, IMG submission 71023) | Tabebuia heterophylla rhizosphere microbial communities from the University of Puerto Rico - S4T2R2 | ecosystem: Host-associated > Plants > Roots > Rhizosphere ... | reverse complement strand
TGGCCGGCGCCGCCACGGCCGGCGCCGCCACCAGCGGTACCTACCCGGCGAAGCTGACCGTCGCCGGCAGCGTCACGATCACGATGACCCGCGACTACACCGGCCCCTGCGAGCGCAACCAGGGCTACACGATCGAGGCGAAAGCGAGCGTCAACGCCAGCGGCAAGATCGACCTCGGCTGGATCCGCCGCGGCGGGATCGTCAACGCGACCTCCGCCCGCACGCCCGGCGGCGCCAAGAACCAGCACGTGATGACCGGCTACCACGAGTCCCAGCGTTGCGACGAAACGATCCCCTTCGAGGAGAGCGAAAAACCGCAGTGCTCGAGCCACACCGGGGCCGCGGCGATCGGCCTCGGCGGCAGCAAGAACAAGATCTTCGTCGGGATCGCCCGCCAGGGCGGCGGCGAGCAGGAGGCCAGTTGCCAGGGCGGCCTGGTCAGCGGGGCGAAGCCGGTCGGGACCGAGATCGGCACCCTGCAGTCCGAGTTCGACGAGCTGGCGCTGCCGCTGGGAGCCGGCGTCAGCTCCTTCGCGCAGCTGCGGGTCGGCCAGAAACTGACCCGGAAGATCAAACTCAACGGCCCCTGCGAGGGCGGCGCCGTGGCCAAGGCCTCGGTCTTCCGCGAGGACGTCTGCACGGTCAAGGGCAGCTTCGACGTCACCGTCAAGCGCCTCCCGGGCAAAGGCCGCGGCGGCTTCACCACCGCCCGCCTGCCGTAGCCACCTACTCGACCAGGTAGCGCTCGGGGACGAAGTTCTGGGTGTCCTCCGGCGGCCGCACGTAGGCCCGCTCCTGGCGCGGAGGCAGCTCGATCTTCTCGTGCGGGACGTCCTCGTAGTGGATCTGTTCGAGCAGGTGGCTGATCAGGTTGAGCCGGGCGGTGCGCTTGTCGTCGGCCTCGACCACCCACCAGGGCGACTCCTTGGTGTCGGTGTAGGCGAACATCTCGTCCTTCGCTTCGGCGTAGTCGACCCAGCGGGCCCGCGCCTCGATGTCCATCCCGCTCAGCTTCCACTGCTTCGCGGGGCTCTCGATCCGCGCCATGAAGCGCCGCTCCTGCTCCTCGTCGGAGACCGAGAGCCAGTACTTGATCAGGATCAGGCCGGAGCGGATCAGCATCCGCTCGAAGCTCGGGGTGCTGCGCATGAACTCCTCGTACTCCTCGTCGGTGCAGAAGCCCATCACCCGCTCGACCCCGGCGCGGTTGTACCAGCTGCGGTCGAAGAGGCAGATCTCGCCCGCCGCCGGCAGCTGGGCGACGTAGCGCTGGTAGTACCACTGGGTTTTCTCGCGATCGGTCGGGGTGCCGAGCGCCACCGTGCGCACCACCCGCGGGTTGGTCTTCTCGCTGATCCGCTTGATCACCCCGCCCTTGCCGGCGGTGTCGCGGCCCTCGAAGACGACCGCCACGCGCAGCCCCTTGTGGACCACCCATTCCTGCAGCTTCACCAGCTCGGTCTGCAGTCGCTCCAGCTCCTTCTCGTACTGCTTCTTGGAGAGCTTCTCGGGAGTTCGTCCGTCGGCCGCCATACGTCCGAGCGTACCCTCTACGCTGCGGTTCTCATGCGTCGTCTCGGCCCCCCGCTCGCACTCCTGTTGGCCCTGCTCGCCTTCGCGGCCAGTGCCGCCGCCGCGCCGCGTCTCTACGCGCCCTCCTACGGCAGCGGACCGCCGGAGACCGTCAGCGTCTTCGACGTCGTCGCGGGGGGCGCCCTGTCCCCGCTGGCCGGATCGCCGTTTCCGCTCTACACCGAACCCTCGGGCCCCGCCGGGGTCGTGGGGATCGCCTTCACCCCGGACGGCAACCGGGCGGCCAGCAGCTATCTCTACAACGGCGGCGTCCAGGGTCTTGCGATCAATCCCGCGGGCGTCCCGGCGCCGGCCGGCGCCCCGATCCTGACCGCCTCGGCCACCGGCATCGCCGTCTCTCCCGACGGCCGCTTCGCTTACGCGCCAACCCGGGAATTCCTCGGGGTCGGACCCGAAGGGGTGCGCGCCTTCGCGATCGGCGCCGACGGTAACCTGACGCCCGCCGGCAGCTTCGGATCCAACCAGTCCTACGAGGTCGCGATCGGCGGCGGCGGGCGCTTCCTCTTCACGGTCGGGTCGACGGGCATCGAACGCTTCGCGATCGGCGCCGACGGCGGCCTGACGCCGCTGGGCACGACCCCGGTCTCCGACGTCCGCTACATGGTCACCTCGCCCGACGGCCGCTTTCTCTTCCTTGCCATCCAGAACGGCGTTGGCGGCCTGGTTTCGCTCACGGTTGCCGCCGACGGCTCGCTGACCCCGAACGGCGACGCGTTGCAGTTTGCCGGCGGCGACTCTGAAATCCCCGCCGTCTCCCCGAGCGGGAACCGCGTCTACGTCCCCGACGAAGGCATCGAAAAACTCGTCACGGTCGGGGTCGCCGCCGACGGCACGCTCAGCCAGCTCTCAAGCTTCGAGCTCGAGGACCCGCGCTCCGCCGCGGTCTCGCCCGACGGCCGCTTCCTCTACGTGTACCACGGGGGTCCGGAAGACGGGATCGCGGTGGCCTCGCTCGATGCCAACGGGATCCCCACGCTGCTGCCCTCGCAGGTCCCCTTCGATACCGGCGAGACCCTGCCGATCGTCTTCCGGCCCGGACCGGCGCCGGTCGCCAGCTTCAGCGCCAAAGCGGCGGCCCCCGGGGCGCCGGCCAGCTTCAACGCCGCCAAATCGACCAACGCGGCCGGGTACTCGTGGGACTTCGGCGACGGGACGACGCTCGCCAACGGCGGCTCGAAACCGACCCACGCCTACGCCAAAGCCGGCAAGTACACGGTCACGCTCTCGGTCACCGACGCCCAGGGCTGCGGGGCGAAGCAGATCTACACCGGCCAGAGCACGGTCTGCCCGGGCGGAACCGCGACGACGCAGACGCTGACCGTCGACACCCTGCCGGTGATCGGCAAGGTCAAGGCGGCGCCGAAGAAGTACCTCCCGGCCGGGGTCGCCAAGGGCAAGGGCGGGACCAAGTTCCGGGTGAAGCTGAACGAGAAGGCGAAGATCCAGGTGAAGATCGAACAGCGCCTGCCGGGCCGCAAGGTCGGCCGCAAGTGCAAGAAGCCGACGCCGGGCAACGCCGCGAAGAAGAAGTGCAACCGCTTCGTCAAGCTCGGCAGCCGCAACAAGGGCAACGGCAAGGCCGGCTGGAACGCCATCGCCTTCAACGGCAAGCTCAAGGGCAAGCCCCTGGCGCCCGGGGGCTACCGGATCACCGCGGTCGCTACCGACTCGGCGAAGGGGCGCTCCGCTCCCAAGACCGCCGCCTTCCAAATCCTCCCGTACTGAGCATCAGCCCGAGCACGATCGCCGCCGCCGCGGCGATCGCCAGCGCCAGGCTGGCCTCGAGCAGCAGGGCGCCGCAGATCGCGCCGCCGAGGATCGCCGCGATCGCCGCCCCCCGCACCGCGAACTCCGCCTGCGAGGCGAACCCGGTCGGGGTGTGGGAGACGAAGGCGGTCAGAGTCAGGTTGAGCACGGTGGTCGCCAGGTTGGGGTCGCCGAGCTGGCGGGCGACGGTGTTGCGCAGGCCCATCGCCAGCGACAGCATCGCGATCAGGACGTAGGCGGCCGCCTGTTTGGGCTCGACCTCGACCAGCGCCGCCAGCAATGCCGCCGCGGCCAGTAGCCCGACCTCGACCGCGAGCGCGAAGCGCAGCCCGGCGGCGCCGGGGCTGGCCGGCCGGGCCAGCAGCGCCGCGCCGAGGCCGCCGACCAGGAAGGCGGCGAGGGCGATGAGCGGCGCCAGCAGGGGCGCTCCGGGGGCGTCGCCGATCCCCAGCCCGAGAAAGATCACGTTGCCGGTCTGCATCGCCGCGAAGACCTGGCCGAGAGCGAGGAAGCTGACCGCGTCGAGGATCCCGGTCACGAAGGTGAGGGCGAGCAGGGTCCGCGTCAGCGAGTCCCACATATATACCCATTTGGCATAGGATGCCCGCTTCCTGCGCGGTTCCCGCGCCTGCCACGCGATGACCAGCTCGATCAAAAGGCTCTACGCCACCCTCGCCTTCGTCCTTGCCCTCGGCCTATTGGTCGCCGGCTGCGGCTCCAGCGACGACGAGACCAGCGGTTCGGAGACCACCGCGTCGGCCAGCTGCGAACCCGGCGAACTGGAGACGGTCAGCGCCGGCGCCCTGACGGTCGCCACCGACAAACCGGCCTACCCGCCGTACTTCGAAGACGACGACCCGACCAACGGCGAAGGGTTCGAGAGCGCCGTCGCCTACGCGATCGCCGACCAGCTCGGCTACCCGGCGGCGAAAGTGAAGTGGACCGTCGAGCCGTTCAACTCCTCCTACGCGCCCGGCCCGAAGAAATTCGACTTCGACGTCAACCAGATCTCGATCACCCCGGCGCGCGAAAAAGCCGTCGACTTCTCGACCCCTTACTACACCGCCAACCAGGCGGTCCTGGCGCTGAAGGACTCCGACGCCGCGAAAGCGACCGACCTCGAAGAACTGCAGGACGCGCAGCTCGGCGTCCAGATCGGCACGACCAGCCTCGAAGCGGCCGAAGAAGTGATCGAACCGAGCGACAAACCGGAAGTCTTCAACAACTCCACCGACGTCACCACGGCGCTGAAAAACGGCCAGATCGACGCGATCGTCGTCGACCTCCCGACCGCGCTCTACCTGACCGCGGTGGAAATCCCCGAGGCCACCGTGGTCGGCCAGTTCAGCGCCCCGGGCGGCGACCAGTGGGGCGCCCTGCTGGCCAAAGACTCCGCGCTCACCCCGTGCGTCTCCGAAGCGGTCGAAGAGCTCGAATCCTCCGGTGAACTCGAAGAGATCACCACCAAATGGATGAGTCAGTCCGCCGGCGCTCCTGTACTCGAATAGCAGCTAAGGCCGGGTTGCAAGAGGCGCCTCCAACGGCTCGAGCTCCCTGTCTCGGCTCGAGTACCGGCAGCTTTAGGAAAGCTGACTAGGGCTCGCAGCCGGACGACGGGCTCGCTCCAAGTTCCAGCCCGTCCCGGTGGGGCGGCATGTGGGGACGCCCGATAGTCCTCTGGGCGAATGTGCCGAAGGCCCTTTCCTTATCCCAGCCCGCCATAGGCGGGCTCATCCTGGAGGAGCCACGACCTTCAGGTCGTGCGACAAATTCGCCCAGAGACTTATCAGTCCTCCCTCCACGCAATCCCACCGAGGCCGTCCTTTGCCCGGGTCAGAATCCCGCGCGGATTGTCGGACTCAGTGGTAATCAGCGACCGCCGGCTCGAACGGGAAGCGGCGAAGAAGCGTCAGGCGCGGCGCTCGCAGGCGATCGCGATCGCTTCCTCGGTGATCGTGCTCGGCGGTCTGGCTGCCTGGGTTCTGACCAGCCCCGGCTGGCCGGAAGTCCGCGAGCTGTTCCTCAACTGGGAGGTCTTCAAGGAGTCCTTCCCGGAAGTGCTGGAAGGCTTCTGGCTCGACGTCAAGCTGTTCATGATCGTCGAGGTCGCGGTGCTGATCGTCGGCCTGGCGATCGCGCTGATCCGCAACAGCCGGGGGCCGGCGCTGTTCCCCCTGCGCCTGCTGGGGACGCTGTGGGTCGACGTCTTCCGCGGCGTCCCGGCGATCCTGCTCGTCTACCTGATCGGCTTCGGAGTGCCGGCGCTGCAGCTCAGCGGGCTGCCGACCGACCCGGTCGTATTGGGCGGAATCGCGCTCGGACTCTCCTACAGCGCCTACGTCGCCGAGGTCTACCGGGCCGGGATCCGCTCGGTCCACCGCGGCCAGCGCGACGCCGCCCTGGCGGTCGGCCTGACCGAGACGCAGGCGATGCGGCACGTGATCCTGCCGCAGGCGCTGCGCCGGATCAGCCCGCCGCTGCTGAACGACTTCGTCGCCCTGCAGAAGGAGGTCGCGCTGGTCTCGATCCTCGGCCCGCTCGAGGCCTTCCGGATCGCCCAGATCTTCCAGGGCCAGGAGTTCAACTACACGCCGTTGATCGCCGCGGCGCTGCTCTACCTGGCGGTGACGATCCCGACCGCGCGCCTGGTCGAGCGGATCGGCGGCCAGCCCGGGGACGCGCGCTGACCGTGGCCGTCCCCGTCCTCGAGCTGCGCGGCGTGACCAAGGCGTTCGGCGAGCGCGAGGTTCTGCGCGGGATCGACCTCGCCGTCTCCGAGCACGAGGCGGTCGCCCTGATCGGCGCCTCCGGCTCGGGCAAGTCGACCCTGCTGCGCTGCGTCGACCTGCTCGAGGAGATCGACGACGGCGACGTCTTCCTCGACGGCGAGGTGATCACCGACCCGTCGGTCAACGCGGTCGCGGTCCGGCGCCGGCTCGGCTTCGTCTTCCAGGCCTACAACCTCTTCCCGCACATGACCGCGCTGGAGAACGTGGTCCTGGGGGAGCGGCGGGCGCAGGGGATGGCGCGCGAGGAGGCCGAGGAGCGGGGCCGGGCGCTGCTTGCCCGCTTCGGCCTCGCCGGCCGCGAGGATGACAGGCCCGACAACCTCTCCGGCGGCCAGCAGCAGCGGGTCGCGATCGCCCGCGCCTTCGCCGGCCGCCCGCGGGCGCTGCTGCTCGACGAGGTGACCAGCGCCCTCGACCCGGAGCTGGTCGGCGAGGTCCTGGCCGCGGTCCGCGACCTCAAGGCGGAGGGGATGACGATGGTGATCGCGACCCACGAGATGAGCTTCGCCCGCGAGGTCGCCGACCTCGTCGCCTTCCTGCACGAGGGCCGGATCCTCGAGTCCGGCCCGCCCGCCAAGGTGCTGGGCGAGCCCGAGCGGCCGGAGACGCGCCGCTTTCTCAGCCGCCTCCTCGAGGCCGGCCGGATCTGAGAGTTTGACCGTTCGCCTCCCGGGCATCCGGGGGGCGATGGCAAACCTGGTGCTGGGCCCCCTGCTGCGCTACGTGAGCGAAACCGAGGCGACCGTCTGGGTCGAGACCGACGCGCCCTGCGAGGTCGAGATCCTCGGCCGTCGCGAGCCGACCTTCCGGGTCGAGGAGCGCAACTACGCGCTGGTCCGGATCGAGGACCTCGAGCCGGCCGGCTTCTACGAGTACGAGGTGCTGCTCGACGGCGAGCGCCGCTGGCCGGAGCCCGGCTCGGAGCTGCCGCCGAGCGCGATCCGCACGATGGGGCGCGACGCGGCGCTCGACATCTGCTTCGGCTCCTGCCGGGTCGCCCTGCCGCACGTCGAGCCCTACGTGCAGAGCAAGGACGAGCACGAAGACGGGCGCGAGTTCGACGCCCTGCGGGTGCTGGCGATCGAGATGATCCGCGGCGAGCACACCGAGTGGCCGGAGCTGCTCTACCTGCTCGGCGACCAGGTCTACGTCGACGAGGGCTCGCCGCGGGCGCGCGAACGGATCCGCGAACGCCGCGGCACCGCGACGCCGCCGTTCGACGAGGTCACCGACTACGAGGAGTACGCCTGGCTCTACGAAGAGTCCTGGAGCGAGCCGCTGATCCGCTGGCTGTTCTCGACTGTCTCCACCTCGATGCTTTGGGACGACCACGACGTCTCCGACGACTGGAACATCTCCCGTTCCTGGCTGCAGGAGATCCGCGCCAAGTCCTGGTGGCACCGCCGGGCCACCGCCGGGGCGATGAGCTACTGGGTCTACCAGCATCTCGGCAACCTCTCGCCGCGCCACCTCGACGAGAACGCGCTCTACCGGGAAGTCCGCGGCAACCAGGACGCGACCGCGCCGCTGCGCGAGTTCGCCGAGCACGCCCATCTGGTCGGCTCCGGGACCCGCTGGAGCTTCTGCCGCGACGTCGGCGACACCCGCACGATCTTCGTCGACTCGCGGGCGGGGAGGGTGTTGAAGGAGGGGGAACGCGCGATCGTCGACGAGGAGGAGTGGGCGTGGATCGCCGAGCACGCCAAGGGCGAGTTCGACCATCTGCTGATCGCGACCACCGTCCCCTTCCTGCTCTCGCCCGGATTCGACCGGCTCGAGGCCTGGAACGAGCGCGTCTGCGACGGCGCCTGGGGGCCGCTGGCCGCGAAGCTGGGGGAGAAGCTGCGCCGCGCCGTCGACTTCGACCACTGGGCCTCGTTCGGTGACTCCTTCGCGCGGCTGCGGGAGCTGATCCGGGAGGTCGGCAGCGGCGCGCACGGGAAGCCGCCGGCCTCGATCGTCGTCCTCTCCGGCGACGTCCACCACGCCTATCTGGCGGAGCTCGGCTTCCCCGCCGGGAGCGAAATCCGCAGCGCCGCCTACCAGGCTGTCTGCTCGCCCTACCGCAACCCGCTCGACCAGCACGAGCGGCTGGCGATCAAGGCCGGCTTCTCGCGCCCCTTCACCGCGCTCACCCGCTCGCTGGCCGGCGCCGCCGGCGCCCCGGACCCGGAGCTGCGCTGGCGCCTCACCGACGGGCCCTTTTTCGACAACCAGGTGGCGACCCTGCGGGTCGACGGACGCCGGGCCGAGATCAAGCTCGACAAGACCGTCCCCGGGGAGGACGAGGAGCGCCACCTGGAGTGCGTTTTCGAGCGCCGCTTGACCTGATTTCACGCTGAAACTCAGTGTTATCGCTGAGTTTCACCCGTGTTTAACCATGCAAACGGCTTCATTTGGTCAAGCTATTTGACTGTAGAGATTATCGTGTGTATGGTCGCGAACGGCTCAACCAATCAGCGTTCCTGATTGAAAGAGTCGCCTAGCCCCGCACCTGTGCCTTAATCGGTTAAAGGGCCGGATTTGTAAGCCGGAGATCCGGGTTCGAGCCCCGGCAGGTGCATCCGTAAATGGGAGACCGGAGAGCGGCTATGGGGGAAAACCTTTTCGACAGCTTGGACACGATCGCCGCCGGCGGGGGCGAGCAGGCCCACTGGGCGGCGCGGGCGCCGTACAAGCCGGAGCCCGGTTTCGACCTGATGCTGGTCTCGCGCGTCCCCGAGTGGTGGGACCGCGAGGAGCCGCGGGCGGCGCTGCGCGAGATCGAGGCCCAGCCCTGGGTCGACTCGATCGAGGAGAGCGGCGACGCGGTGCGGCTGCGGCTCGACGACCAGTGGATCGAGGACGCGGCCGCGGCGCTGGAAGCGGGAGAGGGAGCGCTGGCCAACCGCGACCTCGCTGCCGACTCGCGCTACGCCGTCTACTTCTGGGGCGCGAACACGAACAAGGCGCTGCACATCGGCCACCTGCGCAACCTCGCGGTCGGCAACGCGATCGGCGCCTCGCTGACCCAGGCCGGCGGCCGGGTCGAGCACCGCAGCCTGATCTGCGACGTCGGCCGCAGCATGGGCGAGGCGATGGCCGGGGTCGCCGGCAGCGATGAGGAGGAACTGAAGGCGGCCGGGGAGAAGAGCGACCACTTCGTCGGCGCCTGCTACGCCGAGTACGTCACCGCCGGCCGCCAGAACGGCCGCGGCGTCGGGGTCGCCGACGACGGCGCCGAGGACTCGGTCGCGCGCGAGTCCTCGGTGTACAACGACCGCGCCGACGAGCTGATGATGAGCGTGCTGGCCGGCGACCAGGCGGCGATCGAGCTCTGGTCGAAGACCCGCGCCTGGGTGATCTCCGGCCAGCGCAAGACCCTGGCCCGGCTCGGGATCAGCTTCGACAAGGTGATCTTCGAGTCCGACTTCCTGCCGGAGGTCGCGGAGCTGACCAACCTCGGGCTCGGCGAGGGCACGCTGACCCGCCGCTACGGCGACGACATGGTGATCTATGAGACCGAACGCGAGGAGCTGGAGGAAATGCCGCTGGTCCGCTCCGACGGGCTGCCGACCCAGCACATGCGGGCGCTCGCCTACTGGGCGGCGGCGCCGGAGCTCGACGACTGCGTCTCGCTGCAGGTCTGCGGCAACGAGTGGGTCTCCCACGTCACCTGCCGCCGCCAGCTGATCGACGCGCTCGGGGTCGCCAACGGCAACGGCAACGGCAGCGCCCGGGGCGGCGGCGTGCCGACCCACGACGTCTTCCACGGGATGGTCGCGCGCGAAAGCGAGTCGATCAGCTCGAGCAAGAAGGGGGCGCTGCTGATCGACGAGCTGGTCGAGTGGATCGGCGAGCAGGTCGCGACCCGGCCCGAGGCCGAGCTGGTTCGCCGCGAGCATCCGCGCCCCGAGCGAATCCCGGCCCAGATCGCGCTCGGCTATTTCCTCCTGCAGCCGACCAGCAAGCCGGTCGACTTCGCGCCCGAGAAGCTGCTGCGGGCCGACAAGGAGAGCCTCGGCTGGGACCTGGCGCGGGCCCAGGCGCACCGCGGCGTCGGGCAGCTGCGCGGCGAGCGCCCTGCCGCCGACCCGGACTTCCGCTTCGCGGTCCTGCAGGGGGAGATGTACCGGCGACACCTGCGCGGCTCGGTCGGCAGCTTCGACGCGCTGCAGCTGGCCCGCCACATCTCCCACTTCGCCCGCTGGTACAGCGGCGCCGAACGCGCCCCCGAGGTCGAGCGGGTCGTGCAGGCGGTCCTCTCGCGCGGCGGCCAGGGCCTCGGACTGGAAGGCGCCTGATGCGCACCCTCCTGGTCGACAACCACGACTCCTACACCTACAACGTCTTCCACCTGCTGGCCGCGGCCTGCGGCGAGGAGCCCCAGGTGGTCAACAACGACGCGGTCTCCTGGCGGGTGCTCTCACGCTCGGACTTCGACGCCTTCGTGCTCTCGCCGGGCCCGGGACGGCCGGAACGCTGGCACGACTTCGGCGTTTGCCGCGACATCCTCCGCTACAGCGAGGTGCCGGTGTTCGGCATCTGCCTCGGCCACCAGGGGATCGGCAACATGCTCGAGGGCCGGATCAGCAGCGCCCCGGAGGCGATGCACGGGCGGCTCTCCAAAGTGCGCCACGGTGGGACGGGTCTGTTCGCCGGCGTGCCCCAGGACTTCGAGGTGGTCCGCTACCACTCGCTGGCGATCACCGAGCCGATGGGGTCGGAGGGGCGCGAGACCGCCTGGGCCGACGACGGCGTGGTGATGGGGGCCGAACACCGCACCCGGCCGATCTGGGGCGTCCAGTTCCACCCCGAGTCGGTCGCCACCGAGCACGGCCGCAAGATCGCCGAAAACTTCTACGCGATGGCCGCCCGCTACGGCGAGAGCCGCGGCGGCACCCCGCGCCTGCGCCGCGCCGGCAAGCCGGCGGCGCCGCGGGTCAGCATCGAGGTCGAGCGGGCGACCCCGGCTGCGGGCGCCGAGTCCGGCCTGCGCCTGCAGTGGCGGGAGCTGGAGGGGGAGGCGCCGACCGAGCAGCTCTACGAACGCCTCTTCGCCGACGCCGAGCAGAGCTTCTGGCTCGACAGCGCCGACGCCCCGACCTGGCTCGCCCAGTGCTCCTACCTGGGGACCAGCGCCGGCCCCGGCGCCACCTTCGTCAGCTACGACGTCGACGCCAGCGAGATCGCGCTCGTGCGCGACGGCGTGAGGAGCGTTCAGCACAAATCGATCTTCGACTTCCTCGACCGCGAGCTGGCGCTGAACGAGGTCGAGCCGCCGCCGGGCATCCAGCGGGGGTTGATCGGCGGCTACGTCGGTTACCTCGGATACGAGTGCAAGGCCGACTGCGGGGCCCGCAACCTGCACAGCTCCGACCTCCCCGACGCCGCCTTCATGCTCGCCAACCGGGTGCTCGCGGTCGACCACGCGAGCCGCCGCAGCTTCCTCTTCGCGCTCGGCCCGGAGGGCGACCCCGAGGCCGGGCGCTGGCTCGACTGGGCGAGCGAGCTGGTCGCGGCGGCGATCGCCGAGCCGCCGCAGCCGGCGCCGCTGGATCCGCCCGCCGACCCCGGCGGCCACGTCCGCTTCCAGTGCGGCCGCGGCCGCGAGCGCTACCTCGCCGACATCGTCCGCTCGCAGGCCGAACTGGCCGCCGGCGAGTCCTACGAGGTCTGCCTGACCGACCAGATCTCGACCACCGCGAGCCCCGACCCGTTCTCCCTCTACCGCCAGCTGCGGCGCAGCAACCCGGCTCCGTTCGCCGCCTTCCTGCGCTTCGGCGAGAACGCGATCGTCAGCTCCTCGCCGGAGCGCTTCCTCTCGGTCGACCGCCAGCGCCAGGTCCAGGCGCGGCCGATCAAGGGCACGATCTCCCGCCACGAGGACCCGGCCGAGGACGCTGCCCGGGTCGCCTTCCTGCAGGGCGACGAAAAGACCAAGGCCGAGCACCTGATGATCGTCGACCTGCTGCGCAACGACCTCGGGATCGTCTGTGACGTCGGCAGCGTCAGCGTCCCCGACCTGATGGTGGTGGAGCCCTACGCGACCGTCCATCAGGTCGTCTCGACGATCGTCGGCAGCCTCGAGTCCCACCGCTCGGCGGCCGAGTGCGTGCGCGCCTGCTTCCCGGGCGGCTCGATGACCGGGGCGCCGAAGGAGCGGACGATGGAGATCATCGACGGACTCGAGGCGGAGGCGCGCGGCGTCTACTCGGGCGCGATCGGCTACTTCGGGCTCGACGGCTCGACCGACCTCAGCATCGTGATCCGGACGATCGTGATGCGGCCGGGGCGGACGACGATCGGGGCCGGCGGCGCGATCGTCATGCAGTCCGACCCGGAGGAGGAGTTCGACGAGATCCTGCTGAAGGCGCGGGCGCCGATGGCGGCGATCGCGCAGGCGGTGACCGGCAGCGCCGAGCCCGAGGTCGCCTGGAGCGTGGAGCTGGAGCCGCTCCATGTCTGAATGGGTTGTGCGTGGGGCGGAGCTCGGTGACGTGGCCGCGGTGGCGGCAGCGGTCGAGGCGCTGCTGCTCGAGCTCGGTGGGCGGCCGCCGTCCCGCCCCACGATCGAGGACGAGGTGCGGGCGCTGATCGAGGACGAGGGGGCCGGCGACGTGCTGGTCGCCGACGCCGGCGGCGAGCTGGTCGGGGTGCTGGGGTCGAGCTGGCAGCGGGCGATCCACGTGCCCGGCCGCTACGTCGTCGTCCAGGATCTCTGGGTCGACCCGCAGTGGCGCAGCGCCGGGGTCGGCGCCGGCCTGATCGAGGCGCTGGCCGAGATCGCCGCCGAGCAGGGGGCGCCGCGCCTGGAGGTCGGGCTGCCGCGCGAGGACTTCGCGGCGATCGAGCAGACCACCGCCTTCTACAGCAACAACGGGTTCGAACACCTCGGGCCGAGGATGCGGCGGAGGCTCTGAGATGGAGCTGCTGATGATCGAGCAGCGTCGCGGCAGCGACGACGCGGCGCCCTGGGTGCGCGAAGGCGATCGCCGCCTGCCCGGCCAGGACAGCAACCTGCGCCTGCGCGAGCTGCGCGAGGGCCTGACCCGCCACGCCGGCGTCCGCGCGGTCACCGCCGACGCCGCCGACGAGACGGTCGAGCGCACGCTCGGGGCCCTGCACGAGCGCCGCTACCTGGAGGCGCTGGCCGGGGTCGGCGCCTCCGAGCAGGTGGTCCTGGCCGAGTTCGCGCCGCCCGGCCTCGAGCCCGACATTCCGGTCCGCGCCGGCCTCGTCGCCGCCGCCCGCGAGGGGATCCGGACCTCGATCACCGCCGCCGAGCGGCTGCTCGCCGGGGCCCGCTACACCTACGCGGTCTGCCGCCCTCCCGGCCACCACGCCGGCCCCGCCTTCCTCGGCGGCTACTGCTACCTGAACAACGCCGCGGCCGCGGTGCGGACGCTCTGCGAGGGCGGGATCAAGCCGGTCGGGATCCTCGACCTCGACCTCCACTACCCGAACGGGACCGCGGCCCTGGTCGAACGGATGGCCGACGCGACCCTGCACTCGCTGCACGCCTCGCCGGTCACCAACGTCGCCCCCGGCACGGTGCTGCCGCAGGCCGAGGGCGAACGCGCGATCGCCTACGCCGAGGCGCCGGACGAGACCGCCTACCTGGAGGAGGTCGGCGCCTCGATCGACGCTCTGGCGGCCGAGGCGGCGGCGCTGGTCGTCTCGCTCGGCTACGACACGGTGAAGGGCGATCCGCACGGGGGCTGGAGCTTCTCGCCGGCGATCTTCGCCGCGGTCGGGCGGCTGCTCGCCGCCTGCGGCCTGCCGATCTGCGTGATCCAGGAGGGCGGCTACTCGCTGCCGGCGCTGGCCGCCTGCAGCCACGCCTTCGCCACCGGTCTGTTGGGAGGGGGTGGGGAGGGATGAGCGGGCTGGAGCCGTTCCGCGCCCGCCTCGACGTGGTCGACGACGAGATCGCCCGCCTGCTCGGCGAGCGCTTCCAGATCTGCCGCGAAGTCGCGATCTACAAGAGCGAAAACGAGATTCCGATGATGCAGCCCGACCGGGTCCGGGTCGTGCGCCAGCGCTACCTCGACCGCGGCGCCGCGGCCGGCATCCCGGCCGAGTTCAGCGCCGACCTCTTCGAGCTCTTGATCGCCGCCACCTGCAAGGCCGAGGACGAGCTGATGGACGAGCTGGCCGAGCAGAAAGCGATGCGGCTGTGAGCGCGGGGATGCCGCCCGGCCCGCGGCTGCCGCGGGCCCTGCAGGCGATCGGCTGGACCCAGCGGCCGCTGCCCTTCCTCGAGCGCTGCCAGCGCCGCTTCGGCGACGCCTTCACGCTGCGGATCATGCACTGGGGGGACTGGGTCGTCCTCGCCGATCCCGACGACGTGAAAAAGGTCTTCACCGGCGGCGACGCGGTCGGGGTCGACATCGCCAACCCGCTGCTCGGCCCGGTGCTCGGGCCGCGCTCGGTGATGCTGCTGGAAGAACCCGAACACATGCAGCGGCGCAAGCTGATGCTGCCCTCCTTCCACGGGCGCAGCGTCGGCGCCGCCGCCGAGTCGATGAGCGCGGTGACCCGCGAGGCGGTCGCCGGCTGGCCGGTCGGGGAGCCGTTCGCGCTCTGGCCGCGGATGCAGGACATCACCCTCGACGTGGTCATGCGCTCGGTCTTCGGGGCCGTCCCGGACCCGCGGCTGCGCCCGCTGCGCGAACGGCTGCGGACCCTGACCACCTGGATGAACGAACCGCGCAACCTGGCGCTGCTGGCCCTGGTCGGTCCCGACCGGGTCGCCGCCAGCCGCGGCTACCGCGAGGCGATGGAGCCGGTCGAGGAGGCGGTGATGGAGGAGGTGCGCCGGCGCCGCGCCGAACCCGACCGCGAGGACATCGTCTCGATGCTGGTCCACGCCCGCTATGAGGACGGCTCCTCGCTCTCCGACCGCGACCTGCGCGACGAACTCGTCACCCTGCTCAGCGACGGCCCGACCTCGACCTCGCTCGCCTGGGCCTTCGAGCGGATGCTGCGCAACCCGGAGACGCTGGAGCGGGCCCGCGCCGACGCCCAGGGCGGCGACGGCTCCTACCTCGACGCGGTGGTCAAGGAGACCCTGCGCCTGCGCCCGCCGGTCCCGGTCGTCGTCCGCCGCCTCCTGGCGCCGATGCGTCTGGCCGGCTACGACCTCCCGGCCGGGACCACGGTCGCGCCCTGCATCCACCTGATCCACCGCAGCCCCGAGTACTACCCGCACCCGCGCCTCTTCCGGCCCGAGCGCTTCCTCGAACAGCCGCCCGGCACCTACACCTGGATCCCGTTCGGCGGCGGCGTCCGCCGCTGCCTCGCCGCCAGCTTCGCCGAAATGGAGATGAAGCGGGTGCTGAGCGTGATCCTCTCCGAGGTCGATCTGCAGACGGCAAGCCAGCGCGACGAGCGCGCCCGGCGCGGCGCGATCTCCTTCAGCCCCGATCAGAGCGGGTTGGTGGTCGCCAATGCCTACTGACCTGCTGATCGTCGGCGCCGGCGCCAAGGCGGCGGCGATCTCGGCCAAGGTGCACGCGATCAACGAGCTCGGGCTGGGCGAGCTCAGCGTCACGATCATCGAGAAAACCGAGCCCGCCGCATCCTGGCTGGGGCGCAACGGGATGACCTCGGGCGAGGAGCCGCTGGCGATCCCGCCGATCAAGGACGTCGGCTTCCCCTACCGCTCGCGGCGCCAGTTCGGCGACGCCGGCGACGCGATCGACGGCGCTCTGTTGGACTTCAGCTGGCAGCGCTACGCGATCGAACAGGGCATCTACGCGCCCTGGGTGAACCGCGAGTCGCCGCCGATCCGCCACCGCGACTACGGCGCCTACCTGAGCTGGGTGATGGAACGGACGACGGCGGGGATCTCCCATTTCCACGGCCGGGTCGAGCGGGTCGGGCTGGCGCCGGAGGGCGATGGCTGGGAGGTCGAGGTGGCCGAACGCGGCGACCCCGGCGACCCGCCGCGCCACCGCGGCCGCGCCCTCGTCCTCACCGGCCCCGGAGTTCACCGCGACTTCCCGGCCGACCCCGACGTCGCCGACCGCGTCTTCCACTGCGACAGCCGCCGCGAGGAGTTCTTTCGCATCCCGGACGAAGCTGACGCCGAGGTGGCGATCGTCGGCGGCGGCGAGAGCGCGCTTAGCGCCCTTGTCTTCCTGCGCGCCTTCCGGCCGCGGGTCCGGATCACCGTCTACACGCCGACCCTGCCGCTGAGCCGCGGCGAGAGCTTCCTCGAGAACCGCGTCTTCGCCGACCCCGACGACGTCGGCTGGGAGCGCCTGGACCTGCAGACCCGGCGGGACTTCGTCAAGCACTGCGACCGCGGCGTCTTCGACCTGGGCGTGCTCGCCTCGATCGCCGGCGACGGGCAGTGCTCGTTCCTGACCGGCCGCGCGGTCCACGTCGGCGCCGACGGCGACGGCGTCGCGCTCGAATACGAGGGCGCCGACGGGATCGTCGCCGAGCCCTACGACTTCGTCGTCAACTGCACCGGCTTCGATCTCCTGGCGCAGGTCCGCGGCCTCTTCGCCGAGGACCTGCGGGCCGCGGTCGAGCGCCTCGCCGGCCCGCTCTGGGACCGCCCGCCGCAGACCGAGGTCCCGATCGGCCGCGCCCTGGAGCTGGTGGGGATGGAACCCCGCCTGCACATCCCGGGCCTCGGCGGCCTCAGCCAGGGACCCGGCTTCGCCAACCTCGGCAGCCTCGGGCTGCTCGCCAACCGTGTTCTGCAGCCGTACCTACCGGGCCTCGGCGCCGACGCCGCCGGTTCGGCATCGACCGACCGTAGGTCAGTACTGATCGACTAGAGAGGAGCAGGGGATGTCGCAGTCGCCAAGCAGGAGGACCCGTGTCGCCAGTGTTTTGGCGCTATTTGCGCTCGCGCTGGCGGTGCTCGCCGGGTGCGGAGGCTCGGATGACAGCAGCGGAGGGGGTGGGGGGGACGGCAGCCACAGCTTCGGCGGGACCGGCCTCCCCGGCGTCGACGCCGCCAACACCCGCTCCGTCGAGGGCAGCACGATCAACCGTGGCTCGGTCAACGAAATGGGGGTCGCCTGGAAACTGCCGCTGACCGCGCAGGGCAGCTTCGGCGCCTACGCCTCGACCCCGGTGATCGTCAACGGCGTCGTCTACCTGCAGGACCTCGAGTCCGACGTGCAGGCGGTCGCCCTCGACAGCGGCGAGGTCCTCTGGAAAAAACGCTACGGCGAGGTCGACCTCGGACCCAACGGGATCGCGGTCGCCGAGGGCAAGGTCTTCGGCGCGACCGCCAGCGCCGCCTTCGCGCTCGACCAGGAAACCGGCGAGGAGCTGTGGTCGGTGCCGCTGGTCAAAGACAAAAGCAAGGAAGCGATCAGCATCGCTCCCGGTTACAGCGAAGGGCTGGTCTACGTCTCGACCGTCCCCGCCACCTCCGACGCCCAGTACCCCGGCGGCGGGGTCGGCGTGATCTACGCGCTCGACGCCGAGAGCGGCGATCAGGCCTGGCATTTCGACACCGTGCCGCGGGACCTCTGGGGTGACAAGAAACAGAACTCCGGCGGCGGCCTCTGGTACCCGCCTTCGTTCGACGGCAAAGGCAACGTCTACGTCGGGACCGGCAACCCGGCGCCGTTCCCCGGCACCCCCTCGGACCCCTGGGGCAAAAGCCGGCCGGGCGCCAACCTCTACACCAACTCGATGCTCAAACTCGACGCGAAAACGGGGAAGATGGACTGGCACTACCAGCAGACCCCGCACGACCTCTACGACTGGGACTTCCAGAACCCGCCGATCCTGCTCACGGCCAAAGGCCGCGACCTGGCGATCGGCTCCGGCAAGTCGGGGATCGTCACCGCGATCGACACCAAGACCGGGAAGCCGGTCTGGTCGACTCCGGTCGGCGAACACAACGGGCACGACGACGATGGCCTGCTGGCGATGCGCGGCGAATACTCGAAGCTCAAAGGCGGGCTGATCTACCCGGGCTACCTGGGCGGCGTGATCGCGCCCCCGGCGGCCAACTCGACGACCGTCTTCGTGCCGGTCGTCAACTCGCCGATCTCGGTCAACAAAGGCGTCGAAATCACCGGGGCGGAAGGGAACGCGCCGCCCGGCGAACTCGTCGCGCTCGACGTCGCCAGCGGCAAAGAGATCTGGGACGCCCAGTTCGAAGGCCCGGCCTACGGCCCGCCGGTGGTCGTCAACGACCTCGTCTTCGTCGGCAGCTACGAAGGCATCGTCCACGCGATCGACGTGAAAACCGGAGGAGAAGTCTGGAGCGCTTCGATGCCGGCGGGGATCAACGGCGGGATCATGGCCAGCGGCGACACCCTGGTGATTCCGGCCGGCACGGCGCTGGCCGAAGGCCAGGTGCCGAAAGTGGCCGCCCTGAAACTGGGGGCGGAGGGGACCGAATAGGAGCCGTGGAGACGAAGCCGGCCAGCCTCAGGGCTGGTCGGCTTCGGAGACCCCGTCGCTCATCAGCAGGACCGGGAGCCGGCTGGTCCGCAGGACCTTCTCGGAGACCGAGCCGAGCAGGGCGCGGTGGAAGCGGCTGTGCCCGTGGGAGCCCATCACGATCAGGTCGTGCCCTCCCTTTTGCGCGGTGGCGAGGATCGCCTCAGCCGGGTCGCCGCGCTCCAGGAGCGTCGTCACCACGGCGTCCTCGGGCAGGCCTGCGGCGGCCTCGCGCAGGGCCTTGGCGTGCAGGTCCAGCGGGTCGGGTGGGGTGGCCCCGCCGACCCCGGCGGTCGAGGCCGGGAGGGGGGCGACGCTGAGCAGGGTGAGACGGGCGTTCTGGTCACGGGCCAGCGCGGCCGCGTGGCGCAGCGCCGCTTCGGCGTCCGGGGAGCCATCGACGGCGACGAGGATGTTGCGGTAGAGCCCCATCAGTCGGCGCCGATCGTGACCGGCGCGAAGGCGGGGCGGCGGCGTCGCGGCACCGCCAGGCTGGCGGCGGCGGCGAGCAGGCAGGCCCCGGCCGCGAAGCCGAAGGCGAGCGTGAACCCTTCCTCGGTCGGCAGGCTGGAGGCGACCACGGTGCCGGCGATCAGGCTGGCGCCGATCTGGCCGCCGACCGAGCCGCCGAGCGTGCGCATCACCGTGTTCATCCCGGTCGCCACCCCGGTCTGGGTCGGGTTCACGGCTTCGACGATCAGGTTGGCGAGCGAGGAGAAGGCGAGCCCGATCCCAGCCCCCATCAGCGCCGTCGCCACGTACATGTTGAAGTGGGCGCCGTGGGCCACGGCCATCAGGGTGAAGGAGAGGGTCGTGACCAGGGAGCCGGCGATCAAGGTGATGCGCGGCCCGATCCGGCTCGCCAGCCAGCCGGCGAGCGGGCTGACGATCATCATCGCCACCGTCGCCGGCAGCAGGAACAGCCCGGCTTCGGTGACCGTGGCGCCGTAGCCGTAGCCGGTGTTGGCCGGCGTCTCGGTGAACTCGGGCACGAGGATGAACGAGCTGTACATCCCGGCGCCGACCAGGAAGGCGGCGGCGTTGACGGTCCAGACCCCGCGCACCCGCATCATCACCATGTCGATCAGCGGCTCGCGCACGCGCTCCTCGTAGCGGACCCAGACGGCGGCGACGACCAGCCCGGCGCCGATCAGCCCCCAGACCCGGGGGTCGCCCCATCCCCACTGCGAGGTCTGGCTGATCCCGAACAGGACCAGGACCAGCCAGGCGGAGAGCAGGCCGGCGCCGGTCCAGTCGATCCGACCCGGTGAGCGCAGCGGCGATTCGGGCACGAAGAAGATCGCCGCCACGGTCGCGGCCGTGCAGGCAACCAGGGGGAACCAGAAGAGCCAGTGGTAGTCGAGGTTCTCGATGATCGGGCCGGCGAGGACGATCCCGAGGCCGCCGCCGATCCCGAGGATCGCCGAGATCATCGCGATCCCCTGGGCCGCGCGCCGGGCCGGGAACTCGTCGCGGACGATGCCGAAGGCGAGCGGGAAGATCGCGCCGCCGGCGCCCTGGATCACGCGGGCGACGATCAGCATCTCGATCGAGCTGGCGAGCGCCGCCAGCAGCACCCCGACGCTGAGCATCGCCAGGCAGGCGACCAGGGTCCGCGCCTTGCCGAACATGTCGCCGAGCCGGCCGACGATCGGGGTGAGGACGGAGGCGCTGAGCAGGAACCCGGTGAAAATCCAGGCGGTCGCGGTCGAGGAGGCGCCGAGTTCGTCCTGGATCTCCGGTAGGGCCGGGGCGACCGTTGACTGCAGCAGCGCGTAGGAGGCGCCGGCGAGGGCGAGAACCGCGAAGGTGACGCCGTAATGCTGCCGAGTAGCTTGGGAGGTGGTACGGTCGGCAGCGGATGTCATCAAGCGGTGACAACGCTATCAAGGAGCGTCGCCCGCACAACGCGGCCGCCAGCCGGGCGGCGCTGCTGGCAGCGGCTCGCGAGGTCTTCCGCGAGCTCGGCTACGAGCGGGCGACGACGCGGGAGATCGGCGAGCGCTCCGGTGTCGACCCGGCCCTGATCGCGCGCTACTTCGGCTCCAAAGAAAACCTCTTCATCGCCTCGATCGCCGCGATCGACCCGGCCGAAACGGAGATCGAATTCGAGCCCCGCCGCTTCGTCTCCTTCCTGCTCGAGTACTGGGACGAGCGCGGCCACAACCCGCTCAGCCGGGCGCTCGCGACCCCGGTGCTGAGCGAGGACGCCCGCCGGGAGATCGGCGCCGTCGTCTCCGACCTGCTGCTGGCGCCGGAGACCGAGGAGCTGCGGGCGCGGGGCGTCCCGGATCCCCAGCTGCGGGCCGAGTTGCTGATCGCGCTCGCGGTCGGGGTCGCGATGACCCGGGCCAACGGGATCCTGGAGACGCTGTCCGGCGCCTCGCGCGAGGAGCTGCTGGAGGTTCTCGCCCCCGCCGTCGACGGGCTCATGGGCTAAGGCGAGGCGTGGCGGCCAAGCGCAGCGCCGGCATCCTGCTCTTCCGCCACAACGGCGGCGAGCCGCAGTTCCTGCTCGTCCACCCGGGCGGCCCCTACTGGTCCAACCGCGACGACGGCGCCTGGACGATCCCGAAGGGCGAAGTCGAGCCCGGCGAGGAGACCCGCGCCTGCGCCCTGCGCGAGCTGCGCGAGGAGCTCGGCCCGGCGCCGGAGATCGAGATCGAGGAGCTGATCGAGCTCGGGCAGGTCAAACAGAAGTCGGGCAAGCGGGTCGACGCCTGGGGCGCCGAAGGGGAGTTCGACCCCGAGCGACTGGAATCGATCACATTCGAGATCGAGTGGCCGCCGCGCAGCGGCAAGGACCGCGAGTTTCCCGAGGTCGACCGGGCCGGCTGGTTCGGCGCCGAGCAGGCGCGGGAGAAGATCCTCCCCGCGCAGGCCCCGTTCATCGATCGCCTGCTGGAGCATCTCCGCAACGGCGCCTGAATCCGAGCGCGCTGCGGGAACCCGACCTATACTCGGCCGGCATGGAAAACGGCTCCGCACCGCGGTCTGAAGGCAATGGCGCCAACCTGAACGGCAGTGTCGACGCGAGCGCCAACGGCCACCTGCCGCTCTCCGCGCGGCTGCTCGGGGTCGGGGTCCGCGGCGCCCGCAGCGTCGGCAAAGCGACCGGGATCGACCGCGCGGTCGAGCTCGCCGCCGAGGAGGCGATCGTCGGCGCGATCGAAAGCGAGGCGGTCGAGCGGGCGATGGCCCGCGTGCTCAACGGCCCGGTGGTCGAAGAGGCGATGCAGGGGGCGATCGAAAGCGATGCGGTCAAGCGGGCCCTGCTGGAGGCGATGGACAGCGAGCTGGTCGACGAGGTCTGGCGGCGGCTGCTGGCCAGCGAGGAGGCCCAGCAGCTGGTCGAGCGGATCGCCGGCGCGCCGGAGCTGCGGGCCGCGATCAGCGCCCAGGGCGTCGGCCTGATCGGCGACATCGCCCGCACCGTCGGGCGCGTGATCCGCGACATCGACAACACCTTCGAGCGGATCGTCCGCCGCGTCTTCTTCCGCCAGCGCCGGCCCCAGCCCTCGACCCACGCGGGCGCGATCAGCCGCGCCCTCTCGATGCTGATCGACGGGGCGATCGTCAACCTCTCGTTCACCGCCGTCGCGGCGGCGATCGCGGTGATCGACAACGCCTTCGGCAACGGCGGCGCCCCCTCGGGCTTCACGGTCGTGGTCGGCTCGACCGCCTGGGTGACGATCGGCTCGCTCTACCTGATCGTCTTCTGGTCGCTGGCCGGACGCACTCCGGGGATGAGCTTCGTCGGCATCCGGCTGAGCGAAAAACTCAGCCTGCGGCGCGCGTTCAAACGGCTGATCGGGCTCTTCCTCTCGGTGATCACCTTCGGGATCGGCTTCCTCGGCGTGATCTTCCGCGAAGACCGGCGCGAGTGGGCGGACCGGATGGCCGGCGCCGACCTGATCTACGACGAGTGGCGCCCCGACCCGGCGCCGTGGTCGCAGCCGACCCCGGCCGCCGTTTCAGTCGTGGGGGTGGCGGGTGGCGAGCCAGCGCTGCAGCCAGAGGGTGGCGCTGCCGGCAAAGATCAGCAGGGTGACGTTGACGGCGAGCACGACCAGCGAACCGAGAGCTTCGTTGCTGCCGCCGGCCCCGATCGAGACGCCTAGGTAAGCCGAGGCGGGCATCGTCGTGACCGAGATCGCGACGCCGACGGCGGCGCTGGCCCGGGTCTCGAAGGCGAGCATCGCCGCGACCCCGGCGGCGAGGGCGACCAGCACGATCGAGTAGTCGACGTGGGCGAGGGTGTTGAGGGCCGAGTCCTCGACCTTGAAGCCGGCCGGCAGGATGTCGGCGGCGCTGAGCAGGGCCGAGAGCACCGCGGCGACCACGACGACCAGCGCGAGGCCGAGCGTGAGCGTGATCGCCGAGCGCTCGGCGAGGATGCGCCGGCCGCCGACGATCCCGACGCAGGTCGCGCAGATCGGCAGCAGGTCCGGGCTGACCGCCATCGCCCCGACGATCAGGATCGAGCTGCTGGTGATCACCCCGCAGGTGGCGATCACCGCCGCGACCGTGATCAGCGCCAGGTAGCGGGCCAGCGGCCGCGAGTTCGCCCGCGCCTGCCCCATCACCTCGACCCAGGCAAACCCGTCGATCCCCCGCTCACCGCCGAGCTGCCTGCGCAGGGGCGCCACCACGTCGACCTTGCTCAGCAGGTAGTCGTCAACCGGAATCCCCATCTCCGCGATCGCCTCGACCAGTTTGTCGGCCGCGGCCGGTTCGACGTCCGCCACGAACACGCTGCAGGTCCGCTCCTGCGATTCATCCGGCTGCCGCACGACCCGCCGCACCCCGTCGATCCCGCGCAGCATCTCGACAAAGCGAGGCTCCATCTCGGCCTCGACGGATGACCGCAGCATCAGCATCCGCGGGATTCTCGTCAGCCCGTCGGCGTCAAACCGGGCCAGCTCGCACACCCACAGGGCAGGTAGGTGTGCGAGCTGGCCCGGTCTCTCACGAGTCCGCACTTAGGGTCGCTATTCGACCCCTAGAGCGGACTCGAGGGTGCGTGCTCGCTCGGACAGGACCCGCCGGCCGGAGCTCGCATGAGCCCAGCCGTACTACGAGACGAGCTTCAGGACCTTGAAGGCTTTGCTGCCTTTGGGGGTCTCGACCTCGACCGTGGCCCCGACCTGCGCGTTCATCAGCGCTTTGCCGATCGGGGACTCGGCTGAGAGGCGGCCCTCGGCGAGGTTCGCCTCGGTCGAGCCGACCAGGGTCCAGACGGCGCTCTGGCCTTTGGACTCGTCCAGCACCTCGGCGCTGCGGCCGAAGGCGAAGGTGTCGGCGGGGGCGGTGTCGGACTCGACGACGACGGCGTTGTCGAGGCGTTCGCGCAGGCGCTTGATCCGCGTCTCCATATGCGCCTGGTCCTCTTTGGCGATGTGGTACTCGGCGTTCTCCTTGAGGTCGCCTTCGTCGCGGGCGGTTTTGATCCGCGCCGCCATCGCGATGCGTTTGGGACCTTCGAGCTCGGCCAGCTCGGCTTTCAGCTCTTCGAGGCCGGCCTCGGTGATCGGCTCGGCGTTCTGCTCCGCTGGTGCCATCTCAAAAGCCTGCCAGAAACAGCTTGCAACCGCAGTGTGGTCGCCATTTCCTCCGGTATCCGGAGGAAATGGCGACCACCCGGGGCGGGGCGGCTCAGTCGCCGCCGTTTTCGCCCATCAGCGGCGCGGCGAAGGACTTGACCTTGGCGCTCCCGGCGCCGGCCAGGTAGTTGAGCCGGAAGAAGTCCTCGGAGCTCTTCAGCAGCGAGTACGGGTCATACGGCGTCGCGTCGATCCCGCCGGGGCTGGCGAAGCGCGAGAGGATCAGGGCGCCGACTTTCAGCGGCTCGGCGTTGGCGATCGCTGGCAGCGCCGGGTCGGGCGGGCTGACCTGGTTGAAGGTGACGATCAGCACCCCGTCCTTTTTGTAGGCGGCCGACTTCTGGATGATCGGGACCCACTTGGCGAGGAAGGCGTCGGCGGCGGCCGGCCCCTGGGTGACCCCTTCCGGGCACTGGCCGACGACGCCGGCGTTGCACGGGGTGGGGGAGATCCAGGACCAGTTCGGGGTCGTCTCCTCTTTCCGCAGATCCTTCTCCAGTTCGTCCAGCGGCACGTCGCTTGGCGTGCAGGAGCCGAGGTCGACCAGGGAGCGGAAGTGGACGAACGGGTTGAGGTTGGAGGAGTAGCCGCCCGGGACCGTGGCCTCGGCGGCGCCGGCTTCCGGCAGCACGCAGTTGTCCGGTTTGCCGGTCAGCGGATCGACCATCGCTTCCATGTATGCGTGCCAGCGCAGGCGGGCGCTGTCCACCTGGTCGCCGAGCGAGAGCGTTTCGGTCGGGTAGTAGCAGCCGTCGCCGGAGACGAAGCCGGCCGAGTTGTTTTTCGTCCCCGGCGGGAAGTCGGAGAAGGTCGGGCAGTTGGCGATCGTGGTCGCGTTGGGCCGCTGGCCGCTGACCGTCGCGATCACGTTCGGGACCGCCGCTTCGGTCAGCAGCGTGTAGTTCGTCAGCAGGCTGCCCTGGGGGCGCAGCTCGCTCCCCAGGTAGGGCATCTGCGGGGTCGCGCCGAAGGCGGCTTCGTAGCCGGGACTGGCGAGGGCGATCACGAACACGTGCTGGACCTGGCCCGGAGGAAGTTCCGGTTCGCTCGGAGTCGTCGTTTCTTCTTCCGGTTCTTCCTGGGGTTCCCCTTCTGATTCCGGTTCCGACGGGGGAACCGAGCCGGAGGAACTCCCTTCCCCGCCGGACGCGGGTTCAGGGGAGGACCCGCCGGCCGCTTCGGCCGCCGCTTCTTCAAATTCTTCTTCGGGTTCGGGAGCCGGCGCTTCGGTCGCCGCGGCCGGACGCCCGAGCAGGCCCGCGAGCGGGCCGAGGTCTTCACCGCCGTCGGTCAGGGCAGCGGCGAGGATGCCGGTCGTCGCGACCAGCGACGACGCGACCACCAGGGCGAATTTCTGCCCCGTGATCGACGCCGCGGCGGCGATCGCTTTTGCCGCCAGGGCGGAGAGCCAGGTCACGTGCGCACCTCCGTTTGCGGCTCAGTCGGCGCCGGGATTGCCGCCGGGGGCGGCTCGACCGAGGCCGAGAGCGAGCTGCCGCACTCGCCGCAGAAGCGGACCCCGTGCCCGAACGGCGAGCCGCAGTTGGGGCAGTGGCCGGCGGCATCGGAGCGTTCGACCTCGAGCTGGCGCTCGAGCGTGGTCAGCTCCGCGTCGACCCGCTGCAGCTCCGCCGCCTTGCGGGTCAGCACGTCGAGCCGCACGTGGTCGCGGATCGCCATCTCATAGAAGGCGCCGCCGAGGTCGGTCTGCATCACCGTGAACTTCTCCAGCAGGCGGTCGCGCTGGGCGACCAGGTCCTTGCTCTCGGTTTTCGGCGGCTGCGGCGGCGGCACTTTCTTCGCCGGCGCCGGTTCCTCGGGCCGCAGCTTGGCCAGCGGCCGCTTCGCGAGCTTGGTCAGCTTGCCCATCAGTCGCCTCCGCCTTCAACCGTCGGGCCGCCCTGCGCGTCTTCGCCGACCACGATCACGTCGGGCAGGTTCTGCTGCGCCTTGATGTAGTCGTCGCCGACCTGTTCGGGGTTTGCTTCGACCAGCTTGGTGTCGGTCTCTTCCTTCTCTTTGGAGGCCTTGAAGTTGGTGACTTCGTGGACCTCGCCGTTCTCGGTCTGTTCGGTCTTGCCTTCGCCTTTCTTTTCCTCTTTGGCGGTCTTGGCTTTTTTCTCGGTTTTTTTGCCGCTGTTCGCGGTCGCCGTGGCGCCGCTGGTCTCGGTGCTGGTCGCGGCGGTCGCTTCCTGGGCCCGCAGCGCCTGCAGCAGGGCGTCGCTGTCGCCGCGGTCGGAGCCGCCGCGGCCGACGATCACCCCGAGCGCGACGGCGATCGGCAGCAGCGCGAAGAAGCCGACCGCGGCGGCGCGGCTGGTCGGCGGCGCCTTCTCTTTTTTCGGCCCGGTCAGCGGTTTGCGCGCTTTCGCGGTCATCGCCGCGAAGTAGCGGGAGGAGGGGTTGGCGCCGTTGCCGCGGCGGGCCGCGCAGTTGACGCAGTAGCGCTGCTGCGGGTCCATCGGCGCCCCGCACTCCTCGCAGGGCTCATAGCCGGCGGGCGGTCTGGGATTGGTCTCGGTCACTGCTTCTTTCCCCCATTCTCGGACGCCTTGTCCCCGTTGGCGTTCTTCTTCTTGGCCTTGGCCTTCTTCTTCTGCGCCTGGCGCTTGGCCCGGGCGTCGAGGATCTGCTGGGCTTCGGCCTGGTGCTTGGCCGCCTTTTCCTGGGTCGTCTCGCAGCCGGCGCCGGCGCCGAGCAGCAGCGCGCCGGCGATGCCGGCGACGGCAAGGCGCAGCAGCGTGGGCCTGTTCGGGCTAGCCGAAGGCACCGCTCACGTACTCCGCCGTGCGTTGCTCCCGCGGCGAGCCGAACAGACTCGTCGCGCTGTTGTACTCGACCAGGTCGCCGAGGTACATGAAGGCGACGTGGTCGGCGATCCGGTAGGCCTGCTGCAGGTTGTGGGTGACGATCACGACCGCGACGTCGTCGCGCAGCTTGACGATCAGGTCCTCGATCACCTGGGTGGATTTCGGGTCGAGCGCCGAGCAGGGCTCGTCGAGCAGCAGCACCTCCGGCTCGGCGGCGAGCGCGCGGGCGATGCAGAGGCGCTGCTGCTGGCCGCCGGAGAGCTTCAGGGCCGGGTGGTCGAGGTTGTCCTTGACCTCCTCGAAGAGGCCGGCCCGCTCGAGGGCGCTGTGGACCGCCGGTTCCAGCGTCTTTTTGCGCATCCGCCGCGAGCCCTGCTCGCGGATCACGTAGGCGATGTTGTCGAAGACGCTCATCGGGAACGGGTTCGGCTGCTGGAAGACCATCGTCACCCGGCGCCGCAGCAGGGTCGGCTCGATCGCCTTGATGTCGATCTCGTCGAGCCGGATCTGCCCGCTCAGGCGCGCGTGGCTGGTCAGCTCGGTGAGCCGGTTGAGCGAGCGCAAGAGGGTCGTCTTGCCGCAGCCGGAGGGGCCGATCAGCGACAGCACCTCGCCCTGGCGGACCGGCAGCGAGACCGATTTGACCGCCTCTTTCTCGCCGTAGAAGACCGAGACCTGGTCGATCTCCATCCGCCGGATCGAGAACTGCGGGGCGCTGATCGAGCGTTTGGCCGCGGTGAAGCCGCTCTGCTGGGATCCGGATATCGCGGCGGCGTTGCCGTGGCCGTTGGTGCTCTGGGTCGGCGCCGCCGCCTCGTGGGCGGCCGGCGTGTCCTCGAGCGGCAGCCGGCGGACCGGCGGCGGGGGATGGTTCAGGAACTCCACGTCCCTACCTTTCGTGCGCGGCGGTGGATGACGTCGACGGCGCCGTTGAGGACCAGCACCATCGCCAGCAGGACGAAGGCCGCCGCGTAGGCCTTCTCGGGCTGGTTGAGGTTCCCGGTCGGGGAGGCCTCGTAGACGAAGTTGGTCAGGGTGGTGCCGGCCCCGCGCAGGAAGTCGAACGGGAACGGCGCCCCTTCGACCGGGGCGAAGTTCTGGGTCGCGCCGAGCAGCACGACGATGATCGCGGTGTCGCCGATGATCCGGCCGAGCCCGAGCATCGCCCCGGTGGCGATCTGCGGTTTCGCGGTCGGGATCAGGATCCGCCGCGTCGTCGCCGCCTTGGTCTTGCCGACCGCGTAGGAGGCCTCGCGGATGTGGCGCGGGATCGCGTTCAGCCCCTCGCGGGTCGAGCCGACGACCAGCGGCAGCGCGACCAGCGAGAGCATCGCCGAGGCGCCGAAGAAAGAGCGGCCGAAGACGACCCCTTCGGAGGTGCGGCTGAGGAAGCCGAGGGCGGTGGAGGAGAAGATCACCGTGCCGAACAGGGCGAGCACGATCGAGGGGATGCCGGCGATCGCCTCGATCGTCGATTCGGTCACCCGGGCGAGCCCGGCGGGGCGGCCGTACTCGGTCAGCCAGACCGCGATCGCGACGCCGATCGGCACCGCGATCACGCTGCCCATCACGGCGACGATCAGGGTCCCCAGCAGGGCGTCGGAGAAGCCGCCGCTTTCGGTCTGCTCGAAGCCCGCGGTGGCGGGGGTCCAGAGCATCTCCGGCCGCAGGTAGGTGATCCCCTGGATCAGCAGGTAGACGACGATCGCGACCGCGATCGCGCAGAACAGCAGCCCCAGGCCCCAGCAGATCGCGAGCCCGATCCGGTCCGAGAGCGCCCAGGTGGCGCTGCCCTCGGAAGCGCCGGTTTCCTGGCGCCGCGAAGGGGGAGGGGAGGCCGGCTGGGGGGCCGGCGGGGTGGCGACCGAGGACTCCATCAGGCGCTCCCGTATTTGCGCATCGAGCGGCGGGCGATGAAGCCGGCGAAGGAGGCGGTCGCGGCCGAGAGCAGCAGCACGGTGGCGATCGAGAACAGGGTGGCGCTGCCGGGCGGCGTGGTCAGCGCCTCGATGTTCTTGATGATCGTCGGGGCCAGCGGCCGCGAAGGCTCGAAGAAGAAGATCAGTCCGTCGGCGGGGTTGGGGGCGAAGCCGACCGAGCCGGAGATCATCGCCAGCATCACCGCCTCGCCGATCGCCCGCGCGGTCGCCAGCACGGTCCCGGCGACGATCGCCGGGCGGGCGGCGCGGACGCCGATCTTCCAGGTGGTGCGACAGCGGTTGACCCCGAGCGCCAGCGAGCCTTCGAGCCAGCCCGGTTTGACCGAGCGCAAGCCGTCGCTGAAGATCGAGACCATCAGCGGCGCGATCATCACCGTGAGCACGATCACCGCCGCGATCAAGCTGTAGCCGGAGAGCGAGATGACCCCCGCGACCGAGGCCTTCTGGTCCTCGGTGACGAGGTTGTTGCCGATGAACGGGACCAGGACGACGACGCCGATCAGGCCGTAGATCACCGACGGCACGCTGGCCAGGAAGCGGACCACCGGCTGCAGGATGTTGCTCATCCATTCCGGCGCGAACTCGACGATGAAGACGGCGACGAACAGGGCCGAGAAGAGGGAGAGCAGGATCGCCCCGCCGGTGATCAGGATCGTGCTCCAGATCAGCGGCCAGGCGTGGAAGGTGTAGACGTAGTCGACCCCGGCCTGGCCGGAGAGGAAGATGTCCTGGAGCTGGTCGTCGACGCTGCCGCCGGAGCCAAACCAGGCGAGGCCGTTGTGGGAGAAGGAGGGCCAGCCTTTGATGAAGACCGTGACGATCAGGGCCAGCAGCAGCCCGACCACGGCGATGACAAGCGCGCCGAGCATCCGCTCGACGCGCTTGTCCGACCATTTCGGGCCGTACTCGGGAGTGAACTCTTCGTTCACCGAGCGTCCTTACTTCTTGTTGAACGCGGGGACGCCGCCGGCTTTGAGGATGACCTGGCCAGCGAGCTTGCTGCGCCGCATCCAGTCGACGAATTTGAGCAGGCCTTTCGGGCTCGAGCTGCCGTCGCCCGGGAGGACGAGGAACAGGTACCGCGAGAGCGGGTACTTGAGCGGCTCGACGCTGATCTTGTTCGCCTGGCAGGGAACGCCGTTCACCTTCAGGGCTTTGATCTTCTTGCTGCCGAGCCAGGCGAGGCCGGCGTAGCCGATCGCGTTGTCGTCCTGCTTGACCGCGTTGACGACAAGGCCGTCGGCGGTCAGCGCGTTGACGTTGGACGATGGCGGTTCGTTGTTCAGCACCGCCTGGAGGAAGAAGTTGTAGGTCCCTCCGTTGGTGTCACGGCCGACCGGGGAGATCGTCGCGTCCGCGTAGGAGCCAGGGATCTGGTTCCAGTTGGTCAGCAGCCCGCGGTAGATGTCGTGGGCCTGCTGGATCGTGATGTTTTTCAGCGGGTTCTTCGCGTTGACGTCGAGGCAGAGCCCGTCCATGAACATCTTGATGTAGGTGGTCCCAGCATCGCTGGGGAGGGGGGTGCGGGCGTTGCCGGCGAACTGGCTGGTCCCGTTCTGGACGTCTTTGACGCCGGCGTTGCCGCCGTTGGCGGTGTAGACGAAGTGGACCTTCTTGTTGACCTTCGTTTCGTACGTTTTGAACAGCGCCTGGAGCACAGGCTGAGCGGCCACTGAGCCCGACCCGATATAGGTCACGGCGCTGGCCGACGCCGGCACAGCGAGCGCCACAAGGGCGAGCGCCGCGATGGCGAGGGACTTGATTCTCATCTGCGGTGATTCCTCTCTTGCCGGGTTAATCGAGTTTCTTGACCAACTTGATTGGGTAACGCTACCAGTTTCTGTAGTTTATTGACTTACTTAGTCAATAAAGGCCACCGGCAGGAGCGCCAGCGCCGATGTGGGGGGCCGCAGAAATGGAGGAATCCGTTGTTGAAGAGAAGGCTGTCAACCCCTCGAGCGGCCACCGTCATCGTCCTGGCGGCCGTCGTCGCCGCTTCGGTGACGGTGGTTCCGTCGATCGCGCAGTCGTTCCTGACGCCGCAACGCGCGGCCAAGGTCTACGTCAGCAATAAAACGGCGCAGTCGCTTTACCTGAAGAAGAAAGCGGCCTCGAACCTGTACCTGGCGAAGTCCAAGGCCGCGCAACCGACGGTCGCCGCGGTCGCCGCCGGCACCGCCCAGTACGGGCCGGTCTCCGCGACCACCGCCGGCTACATCCCGAGCGCCTTCGCCGCGTTCGCGACCAAGGCCGCGGTCAGCAACGTCGCGGTCACGTTCTCGGGCACCGCGACCTGCACCGCGGCCAAACCGGGCCCCAACCTGGCCTGCCCCGTGCAGATCCTGGTCGACGGCCAGGCAACCGGCAAAGTGAACTTCCTGCCCGCGACGGCGAGCTCGCCGACGCCGGTGCCGGTGGCCAGCACGATCCTCAAGACCACGGTGCTGACCAAAGGCGGTCACACGATCCAGCTCCAGTACGGGGGCGCCAAAGACGTCACCTTCACGCTGAAAACCTGGGACCTCGCGGTCACGGCGACCCCCGTGCCGGAGGAACCGGTTGAGGAGGAGACGAGCAGCTCGAAGAAGTAAGGCTCGCCCCCCCCCCCCCCATCGCCGGGGGCGGGGGGGCGCGGCGCCCGGGGGCAAGCGGGGGCGGGAGAAGAGAGAGTCGCGAGCAGAGGTGCCCGAGGCGGGGGCGG
>Ga0081539_10001944_pt1 | contig 31666 bp, 34 predicted proteins | sample TabmetS4T2R2_FD_71023 | JGI IMG/M metagenome (GOLD analysis project Ga0081539, IMG submission 71023) | Tabebuia heterophylla rhizosphere microbial communities from the University of Puerto Rico - S4T2R2 | ecosystem: Host-associated > Plants > Roots > Rhizosphere ... | reverse complement strand
GCCGCCGCAGCCTCGACCTCGTCGCGCAGCGACGGCGCGGCGCCCGCCAGCTCGGCCGCCGTCAGCGCGGCCACCAGCGAGTAGCCGACCGCCGCGCGCGGCTGGAAGCCGCCCGGGACCGGGATGATGCGCACGCCGTCGCGGCGCGCCCGCGCGGCGAGCTCCCCGCCCGTCGTCGCCACCAGCCGCGGCGCGCCGCGCTGCCCCGCGTCGTCGTAGGCCGCGAGCGTCTCCTCGGTGCCGCCCGAGTAGCTCGAGCACAGCACGAGCGTGTCCGGCCCGGCCCAGCCCGGCAGCGCGTAGCCGTCGGCGATCGCGAGCGGCCGCCGCAGCCGCGGCCCGAGCGCGCCGAGCGCCAGCCGGACCCCGACCGCCGATCCGCCCATCCCCGCCACGATGACGCCACGCGGCGCCTCGACCGGCGCGAGCCCCGCCGACTCGACGCGCCACAGCGCATCGCGCAGGTGCAATCCGAGGTCGACGATGTCCTCGGCCTGCCCGGTCCTGTCGACCGCGGCGATCGCCTCTCTCTCGAACATCAGAAGAGAATCGCGCCGTCGGGCAGCTCGACGCCGGGGAAGATGCGGGCGCCGTTGGACACCGTGTTCTCGGCCCCGAGCGTGACGCCCTCGCCGAGCACGCTCATGCCGTCGACCGTGCAGTGGTCGCCGATCCGCACGCCGCCGCCCACGATGCACCCGTTGAGCGAGCAGTGCGCGCCGATCTCGGCGCCCTGCATGACGACCGCGCGCTCGATCGTCGTGTGCGCGCCGACCGACACGCCGTGCTCGAGCACCACGCGGCCGCCGATGCGCGCGCCCTCGCCGATCCGGCAGCCGCTCTCCACCAGCGCCGACGGGATGATGCGCCCGCGGTTCTCGACGCCCCGCTCGACGCACAGGTAGCCGTCGCCCATGCGCTGTGCGACCGGGGTCGCGACGGTCGCCTCGAGGATGTCGTAGGTGCCCTGGAGGTAGCGCTCGGGCGTCCCGATGTCGAGCCAGTAGCCCTCGGCCACGCACCCGTACAGGCCCTCGCCGACGAGCCGTGGGAACACGTCGCGCTCGATCGACGCCGGCTGCTCGGCCTCGAGCATCTCCAGCACGGAGCGATCGAGCACGTAGACGCCGGCCGAGATGTTGTTCGTGTCGATCTGGTCGGGCGACGGCTTCTCCACGAACTCCGTGACCTCGCCGCTGGACGTCGTGCGCACGAGGCCGTACGCGGACGGGTCGTCCACCGGCGTGAGCGCGAGCGTCGCCAGCGCGCCGGTGCGCTCGTGCTGCTCGATCTGGGCCGACAGGTCGAGGTCGGTGAGCACGTCGCCGTTGAGCATGAGGAAGCGCTCGGCGAGCAGCGGCTCGGCGTACTTGAGCGCGCCGCCGGTGCCGAGCGGCCGCGGCTCCTCGACGTAGCGCAGCTTGATCCCCAGCGCGCTGCCGTCGCCGAGCACGTTGCGCACGCCGCTGGCCAGGTGCCCGCACGACATGACGACGTCCTCGACGCCGTGGCCGTGCAGCCAGTCGATCATGAAGCGGATGAACGGCCGGTCGACGAGCGGCACCACCGGCTTGGGCACGGTCGTGGTGAGGGGGCGCAGCCGCGTGCCCTCGCCTCCCGCCAGGATCAGCGCCTGCATGCGCCTACACGCCCCCGGACTGGGCGGCCGGCGCCGGCCGCCGCGCGAGCGTGGCGCGGCCGATGCCCTCGTAGCTCAGCCCGGCCGCCGCCACGGCGTCGGGATCGAGGAAGTTGCGGCCGTCGACCACCAGCGTGCCGCGCATCGCGGCCCCCAGCTCGCCGAAGTCGAGCTCGGCGAACTCCGGCCACTCGGTGACCAGCACGACGGCGTCCGCGCCGTCGATCGCGTCCGCCGCCGAGGCGTGGAAGTCCACGCCGCGCAGCAGCTTGCGGGCCTCCTGCTCGGCCACGGGGTCGTACGCGCGCACGCGCGCGCCGGCCGCCTGGAGCCGTGCCGAGAGCACGAGCGACGAGGCCTCGCGCATGTCGTCGGTGTTCGGCTTGAACGCCAGCCCGAGCAGCGCGATCTCCTTGCCCACGAGCGAGCCGAGGTGCTTCTCGAGCTTGGCGATCACGCGCCGCTTCTGGAGCTCGTTGACCTCGATCACCGAGTTGAGGAGCTGGAAGTGGTAGCCGGAGTTGCCGGCGAGCTGCTTGAGCGCGGCGACGTCCTTGGGGAAGCACGAGCCGCCGAAGCCGATGCCGGCCTGGAGGAACTTCGGCCCGATGCGGTCGTCGAGCCCCATCCCGCGCGCGACCTCGACGACGTCGGCGCCGGTCTCCTCGCAGACGTTGGCGATCTCGTTGATGAACGAGATCTTCGTGGCCAGGAACGCGTTGGAGGCGAGCTTGACCATCTCGGCGCTCCGGATGTCCGTGCGCACGAGCGGGGCGTCGAGCGGCGCGTAGAGCTCGACGACCGCGTCGCCGGCCCAGTCGCCGTCGTCGCCGACGACGACGCGGTCGGGCTCGAGGAAGTCCGCGACCGCCGAGCCCTCCTTGAGGAACTCCGGGCACGAGACGTAGCGGAAGCCGCCCTTGCCCTGCTCGGCGAAGATGCGCTTGATGCTGTCGCCGGTGCCGACCGGCACGGTCGACTTCATGACGAGCGCGTGGCGGTCGGACGGCGGCATCGCGTCCACGACCGCGTGCACGGCGCTCAGGTCGGCGTCGCCGGAGTAGGTCGGCGGCGTGCCGACCGCGACGAACAGCAGCCGCGCGTGCTCGAGCGCGTCGGCGATCTCCGTCGAGTAGTGCATGCGCTCGCGGTGACGGGCCACGAGCTCCTCAAGGCCCGGCTCCCAGATCGGGATGCGGCCCTCCTTGAGACCCTCGATCTTGCCCGCGTCGATGTCGATGCACCAGACATCGCTGCCGAGCTCGGCGAATCCGGCCGCGGTCACGAGGCCCACGTAGCCCGTGCCGATGACCCCGATGGGCTCTCTGTCCGTACCGCTCATGCGCGGCGGCTTAGCCTACTGCTTGAGGCGCGTGAGCGAACTGGCGATCTCCAGCATCTGGGCCTCGCCGATCGACTGCGTGAGCGTGTTGGAGACCCAGTAGACGGCGCCTGGAGCCTTCCAGGCGACGAGCCGGAGTCGCTTGCCGTCGAGGTACAGGCGCAGCGTGCGCCCGTGGCGGTGGATGACCTTGTCCGGGTTGTCGAGGATCGGCGGCGCCTTCCACGTCAGGCCCTGGATGCCGTAGTACTCGCCGATGCCCGGCGCCCGCAGCACGAGGCGGTAGGCCTGCCGCGTCTTGCCGGTCTCGTCCTTGACGTTGTAGATCCGTGGCGCGGTGCCGGCGTAGCTGGAGCCGCGGACGCGCACGGTCGGGAAGTAGAACGGGAAGTCCAGCTTCGGGTCGGCGAGCACGGCCATGTTCTCGCCGTCGGTCCGGGTCTGCTCCAGGCCGGGGACGGGCCCGGGGGCGGCCTTGCGCTTGCCGCGCACCCGCTGGGTCTCGCGGTCGGCGGCCGTCGGCTTGGACGTGCCCACGCGCGGGGTGGCCGAGCCCTTCAGGCTCATGAACTCCCGGAAGACGGTCCGCAGGTCGTTGTTGCTGATGTACAGGTTGGAGTTCACCTGCGGGTTCGGCGCGTCGTGCGCGCGGAAGCGCACCTCGTGGACCTTGGGGTTCTTGGCCCCGAGGTAGATCGCCAGCTTGAGCAGCGAGAGCACCTGCTTGTTGGATCGCAGCGACTCGTCGACGCGGAAGTAGCGGCTGAACACCTGGATCAGGTGGCGCTTCTGCCCGAGCCCGCCGGCCAGCAGGCGCCGCACGCCCGCGGCGTCCTTGGCCTGCCGGATGAAGTCCTGCTGGCGGGCGGCGCGGACGAGGTCGTTGTCGCCGTGGCGGTAGCGGACGTAGTCCAGCGCGTCCTTGCCCATCAGCTTCTGGTAGCCCGGGTTGACGTCGATCGTCGCGTAGTTCTCGCCCGACGAGTTGTCGTTGAAGTAGTCGCGGTCGATGTCGACGTAGACGCCGCCGATGTAGTTCACGGCCCGGCGGAAGGCGCCGTAGTCCATGACCATCACGTTCGTGATCGGGAGGTCCTGGCCGATCTTGTCCTTGAACAGCTTCTTGATGGTCTTGACCACGAGCCCCGGGCCGCCGCCGCGGCCCCCCAGCTCGAACGAGGCGTTGATCTTGTCGCTCCCGTGACCGGGGATGGCGACCTTCAGGTCGCGCGGGATCGACATGACGGTGATGCCGTCGGCGTTCGCGTCCGCGCGCGCGAGCAGGATCGTGTCCGAGCGCGGCGGGCTGTTGCGGTCGGCGCCCTCGCGCTTGTCGGAGCCGAGGATGAGGAACGTCCGCGGGCCGCCGGACGGCGGCGTGTCGAGCTCGGGGATCCGGATGTCGGCCCGCCCGGGCTTGCGGATCGGGTCGAGGATGTCGTTGAGCTCGCGGAGCGCGGCGGTGGCGACCGCCGCGGCCGTCACGACCATGACGACCAGGCAGGCCAAGAGCGCGCGGACGGTCAGCCGCAGGCCTACCCGCGGCGGTCGCTCGGATACGGCGCTCACGCCGCTCCGCCCTCGACGGCCCGCAGCGGCGCTCCGCTGTCGGCGAGCCGCGCGGGGATCGCGCGCGCGAACGCGACGAGCAGCTCCCGGTAGCGGGCGAGCGAGCGGACCGACACCCACTCCTCGGGGCCGTGATGGCCCGCGCCGGCGGGCCCGAACTCCACCGCGGGGATGCCCGCGCGCAGGAACGAGACCGCGTCCGAGGCGCCGTCGCGCCCGACCGACACCGACGCGCCGTCGGTCAGCGGAGCGACGACCTGGCACAGCGCGCGCACGTACGGGTTCGTCGGCGACACGTGGGCGGGCGGGAAGATGAACGTCCGCTTGACGTCGATGTCCGGGATCGCGCGGATCTGCTCGAGGATCTCCCCCGGGTCCTGGTTGGGCAGGTAGCGGATGTCCACGTCCATGGTGCAGGCGTCTGGGACCTTGTTCGGAGCGTCGCCTCCCACGATCCGGCCGAGGTTGATCGACGGGCGGTCGAACAGCTCGGAGGACTCGCGCGAGAACGGCATCGACTCGATTCGCCGAAAGACGTCGACCGCCTTCACGATCGCGTTGTCTCCGAGCCACGGCGTCGAGCCGTGAGCGGCGCGGCCGTGGATGAGGATGCGGGCCGCGAGCACGCCCTTGGCCTGGACGCCGATGTGCAGGTCGGTCGGCTCGCCGGTGATCGCGAAGTCGCCGACGTAGCCGCGCCGGACGAGGTCGTCGCTCGAGCGGCGCTCGATGTCCTCGGACTCCTCGTCGGGCACGATCACGAGCCGCACGCGCACGTCGCCCTGGTCGGCGAGGTCGTGGACCGCGCACATCATCGCCGCCAGGCCGCCCTTCATGTCGTAGGCGCCGCGGCCGTACAGCCGGTCGCCCTCGAGCCGTGGCGCGAACTGCGCGGGGTGTCCTGGCACGATGTCCAGATGGCCGTGGAAGACGAGCGTCGGGACGTCATCGGGCCCCACCGAGGCCGTCAGCGCGTGGAGGTCCCCGAACCGGTGCGCCTCGACGCTGATGTCCCGCGCTTCCAGCCATCCCTTGACGAACCCGGCGGCGGCGTGGAGCCCTTCGGCCGTCGAGGTGTCGTAGGTGATCAGGCGCTCGGTCAGAACCCGTTCATCCACCGGCAGGAGGGTAGCGGCGACATGAGAGAATCCCGGTCACGGCGAAAGGAGCGTCCATGACCACCAGCGCGAGCTATCAGACCGTCCGACTGTCGCAAGGGAAGCACCGCGACCCGGATCACGGAGCATGCGTGATGGAGCTTGCCTCAATGCTCGCCGGCGAGCCGTTCTCGGACCGTCCGCGCTGCGTCGATCCCGTCATCGCGGGGTTCCTGCGGACGTACAACGACGGCATCGACGACCGGCGCCGCCAGGATCTCTACCCGCTGGCGTCGTCGGTGGTCGGGAGCCGCAGCGTCCCGAGCGTGCAGGCCGAGCGGGCCCGGCTGTGCCTCCACTGGGCCCAGAGCCGCTACGGCACCGGCCGGCGCGGCATGCGCAAGCTGCTGCCCAAGCGGCCGCTGCTGCCCGACGGCCGCCTCGGCGACGACGCGGCGGGCACGCTGGCCGGCCGCGTCGCGGTCAAGCAGGCCTGCAAGCGGCGCGCCGAGGGCGCCCACGAGGCGGCCATCGCGTTCGTGCGCGAGATGCTGGCGGTGGGCGCCGCGCCGGCGCCCACCATCCCGGAGACAAGAGAGAAGGCCGGGGTCTAGCTCTCGGCGATCTTCAGGAAGGCCTCGTAGCGCCGCTTGTCTCGCGCGGCGGCGCGGGCCTCCTCCGTGTCCTCCTCGGCGTCCGAGAGCTCGCGCTCGGCGCGCTCGAGGCGGCTGCGCAGCTCGCCGGCGTCCAGCTGGTCGACGGGGAACACCTCGTCGACCAGCACGAGCGCGTGCGTCCCGGCCACCTGGAGGAAGCCCTCGCCCTGGGCGAAGCGCACGACGTCGGACTCGGACTTGTAGAGCCGCAGCTCGGTCGGGTCGAGCATCGCCAGCAGCGGCTGGTGGTTGGCCAGGAGGCCGATCGAGCCGACGGACGTCTTGGTGGAGACCATCTCCACCTCGTCGTTGAACGCCTCCCCCTCGGGGGTGAGCACCTCGACCTGGAAGGGCGTGCGGGCCATCAGCGCTTGGCCGCCTCCACGACGTCCTCGATCGCGCCCTTGAGCAGGAACGCGGACTCGGGGAGCTCGTCGTGCTTGCCGTCGAGGATCTCGCGGAACGAGCGCACGGTCTCGGCGATCGGGACGTAGGCGCCGGGCGTGCCCGTGAACTGCTCGGCCACGTGGAACGGCTGCGAGAGGAAGCGCTCGATCTTGCGCGCCCGCTGCACGAGGACCTTGTCCTCGTCCGACAGCTCGTCGATGCCGAGGATCGCGATGATGTCCTGGAGCTCGCGGTAGCGCTGGAGCACCTGCTTGACCTCGTTCGCCACGTCGAAGTGCTCGTCGCCGACGACCTCGCGCTTGAGGATCGTCGACGTCGAGTCGAGCGGGTCGACGGCGGGATAGATGCCCTTCTCGGAGATCGACCGCGAGAGCACCGTCGTGGCGTTGAGGTGGGCGAACACCGACGCCGGCGCCGGGTCGGTGAGGTCGTCGGCCGGCACGTAGATCGCCTGCACCGAGGTGACCGAGCCCTTGCGGGTCGAGGTGATGCGCTCCTGGAGCTGGCCCATCTCGGACTCCAGCGTCGGCTGGTAGCCGACCTGGGACGGCATGCGGCCGAGCAGCGCGGAGACCTCCGAGCCTGCCTGCACGAACCGGAAGATGTTGTCGATGAAGAGCAGCACGTCCTGGCCCTCCTCATCGCGGAAGTACTCCGCCATGGTGAGGCCGGACAGCGCGACGCGCATGCGCGCCCCGGGCGGCTCGTTCATCTGGCCGAAGACGAGCATCGTCTTGTCGATGACGCCGGACTCGGTCATCTCGAGCCAGAGGTCGTTGCCCTCGCGCGAGCGCTCGCCGACGCCGCAGAACGCGGACAGGCCGCCGTGCTCCTGGGCGAGGTTGTTGATGAGCTCCTGGATGAGCACGGTCTTGCCGACGCCCGCGCCTCCGAACAGGCCGACCTTGCCGCCCTTCGCGTAGGGGGCCAGCAGGTCGACGACCTTGATGCCGGTCTCGAACATCTCGGCGGTCGGGGTCAGCTGCTCGACCGTCGGGGCGGCCCGGTGGATCGGCCAGCGCTGCTCGACCTCGATCTCGTCGCCCTGGTCGATCGTCTCGCCGAGCAGGTTGAAGATGCGCCCGAGCGTGACGGTGCCGACCGGGACCGTGATCGGCCCGCCGGTGTCGATGACCTCCGTGCCGCGGGCCAGGCCGTCGGTCGTGTCCATGGCGACCGCGCGCACCCGGTCGTCGCCGAGGTGCTGCTGGACCTCGCACACGAGCAGGTTGCCGGTGCCGGCCGAGATGCCCTCCTGCTCCTCGGGGTTGTCCTCGCGCTCGATGACGAGCGCGGAGTAGATCTCCGGCAGCTCGTCCGGGAACACGGCCTCGATCACGACGCCCTGGATCTCCTCGATCCGGCCGACGTTGCGCTTCTCAGTTCCCTTCGTGGTCTCTTGCGGTGCAACAGCCATTTTCTTTTTCCTTTCGCCCTCCGGCCGCCGGAAACCCCACCCGGCGGCCTCCGGCCGACGTTACCGTCTAGCGCAGGCCCTCGGCCCCGCTTACGACTTCCAGGATCTCCTGCGTGATCTCCGCCTGACGCTCGCGGTTCATCTGAAGGGTCAGGTCCTTGATGATGTCCCCGGCGTTCTCGGACGCGTTGCGCATCGCGGTCATGCGCGCGCCGTGCTCGGAGGCGGTCGACTCGAGCAGCGCGCGGAAGATCGAGATCTCCACGTAGGCGGGGATCAGGCGCTTGAGGATGTCCTCCGGGTCGGGCTCGTACTCGACGAGCGCCCGCTTGGACGGCTGACCGTCGTCGTCCTCGTCCTCGTCCTCCTCGGCCTCGAGGATCGTCGCGTGCTGGAGCGGCAGCAGCGTCTCGCGCGTGACGTGCTGGGTGAGCGGCGAGACGTACCCGTTGTAGATGATGTCGACCTGGTCGACGTCGCCGTCCACGTAGGCGGTCATCAGGTCCTGCGCGATGTCGCGCGCGTCCCCGTAGGCGGGGCGGTCGGTGAAGCCGGTGTAGCTGCCGGCGATGTCGCGACCGCGGAACGTGAGCGACGAGACGCCGCGGCGCCCCGACGCGTACCAGGCCAGCGAGCGGCCCTCGGACTCGTGCTCGCCCGCGACGCGGATGCCCGCCCGGACGATCTGCGAGTTGAACGCGCCGGCCAGCCCGCGGTCGCCGGTCACCAGCAGCAGCCCGACGGTGCTCACGGACTCGTGCTCGTTGAGGATCGGCAGGTTCGGGACGTTGCCGGCGGCCTCGGCGGCCTGGCGGGTCATCCGCCGGATCGCCGAGGCGTAGGGCCGCAGCGCCTCGATGCGCTGCTCGGCCCGGCGCAGGCGGGCGGCGGCGACCATCTCCATCGCCCGCGTGATCTTCTGGATGTTCTTGACCGACGCGATGCGGTTCTTGACGTCCTTCTGCGCCATGGCTACGCCGTCGCCGGCTCCTCCTCTTCCTCGCGCTCCTCGGTCTCGTCGTCGCTTGAGTCCTCGTCCTCGTCCTCGTCGCGCGAGCGGCGCCCGCCCTCGCGGATCGCCTGCTCGTCGCTGAGCGGGTGGCCCTCCTCGTCGAGGTCGTAGCCGAAGTCCTCGGCGTACTGGGCGATCGCGTCGTCGAGCGCCTTCTGCGTCTCGTCGGACCAGTCGCCCTCGCCGATCTTCTTCAGGACCTCGGAGATCTCCGCGTGCAGGCGCTCGACGAGGCCCTGGTGGAACTCGCGCACGCGGCCGGCGTCGATGCGGTCGAGGAACCCGTTCGTGGCCGCGTAGACGACCGCCACCTGGTCCTCGGCCGGCATCGGGGAGCGCTCGTTCTGGTTGAGCGAGTTCACGAGCCGCTCGCCGCGGGCCAGCGTGCGCTGGGTCTCGGGGTCCAGGTCGGAGCCGAACTGCGCGAACGCCTCCAGGTCGCGGTACTGCGAGAGCTCGATCTTCAGCTTGCCCGCCACCTTCTTCATCGGCGTGATCTGCGCGCTGGACCCCACGCGCGACACCGAGATGCCGACGTTGATCGCCGGGCGCACGCCCGAGTAGAAGAGTCCGGGCTCGAGGAAGATCTGCCCGTCGGTGATCGAGATGACGTTCGTCGGGATGTAGGCCGACACGTCGCCGGCCTGCGTCTCGATGATCGGCAGCGCCGTCATCGAGCCGCCGCCGAGGTCGTCGTTGAGCTTGACGGCGCGCTCGAGCAGGCGGGAGTGCAGGTAGAAGACGTCGCCGGGGTAGGCCTCGCGCCCGGGCGGGCGGCGCAGGAGCAGCGACATCTGGCGGTACGCGTACGCGTGCTTGGTCAGGTCGTCATAGACGCACAGCGCGTGCTTGCCGTTGTAGAGGAAGTGCTCGGCCATCGCGCAGCCGGCGTACGGCGCCATGAACTTGATCGGCGCGGCCTCGTCGGCGGGCGCGGCGACGATGATCGTGCTGTCGAGCGCGTTGGCGTCCTCGAGGATCTGCGCGATGTTCACGACCGTGGACATGCGCTGGCCGATCGCCACGTAGATCGAGATGACGCCGGTGTCCTTGTTGTTGATGATCGCGTCGAGCGCGATCGCCGTCTTGCCGGTCTGGCGGTCGCCGATGATCAGCTCGCGCTGGCCGCGGCCGATCGGGATCATCGCGTCGATCGCCTTCAGGCCGGTCTGGAGCGGCTCCTTCACCGGCTGGCGCTGGACGACGCCCGGGGCCTTGAACTCGGCCGGGCGCGTCTCCTCGGTGTTGATCTCGCCCTTGCCGTCGAGCGGCGCGCCGAGCGGGGACACGATGCGGCCGAGCAGCCCCTCGCCGACCGGGATGTCCAGCAGGCGGCTCGTGCGCTTGACCGTGTCGCCCTCGACGATCTTGTCCCACGGGCCGAACAGCACGGCGCCGACGTTGTCGGACTCGAGGTTCAGCGCGAGGCCGGTGACGTCGTGCGGCAGCTCGAGCATCTCGAAGGCCATGCAGTTCTCCAGGCCGTGGATGCGCGCGATGCCGTCCGCCACCGAGAGGACCGTCCCGACCTCGGTCAGGTCGGCCTGGCCTTCGTCGAGGCCCTCGATGCGGCTCTTGAGGATGGACGTGATCTCGTCGGGCTTGATCTGCAATTTGAATTCCCCTTTCGCCCTACGGCGCTCGCAAGCTCGCAGCCTTCGGGCGACGTTACGTCGTCGCGACTTGTCGTCTTAGTTGTTCAAGTCGGTTTCGCACACTCGCGTCGAGCACGGAGTTCCCCACTCGCACCACGATGCCGCCGAGGATGTCGGGATCCACGTCGGCCGACACGTCGACCTTGCGGTCGGTCTGCTCGGCGATGCGGTCGCCGAGCTGCTTGACCGTCGAGGAGTCGAGCTCCACGGCGGACGTGATGTGCACCGGCAGCAGCTTGTTCTCCTCTTCCCAGAGCGCGTCGTAGTTCGCGCGGATGCGGAAGAGGACCGGCATGCGGTGCTTCTCGATGAGCAGCTTGAGGAAGTTGAGGATCGTCGGGTCGGCGCCGGAGACGACGCGCTCGAGGCCCTGCTCCTTCTCGGCCGTCGAGAAGTACGGCGAGAAGAAGAAGACCTGGAGGTCACGGGTCTCGGAGAGGGCGTCGGCGAACTCGCCGAGCTGGTCGCGGACGTCGTCGAGCTTGTCGTGCCCCTTGGCGACCTCGAACAGCGACCGGGCGTAGACCGCGGCGATCTCCTCCATCAGCTGCTGCGCTCCTCTCCGGCGAGCGACGCGAAGTCGAGCTCGGCCAGCGCCTCGTCGACGAGCCGCTTCTGGTCCTCGTCGGTCAGCGACTTGCGCGCGACCTTCTCCGTGGCGAGCACGGTCAGGTCGGCGACCTCGGCGCGGATGGCCTGGATGGCGCGGCGCGTCTCGGCCTCGATGTCGCGCCGGGTCTGCTCCATCATCTCCTCGCGCTTGGCCCGGGCGTCGGCGAGGATCTCGTTCTCCGCCGCCTCCCCGGTCTTGCGCGCGCGGGCGACGATCTCGTCCGCCTGACCGCGGGCCTCGGCGAGGCGCTCGCGGTACTCGGAGAGGATCTTCTCTGCCTCGGTACGGGTGTGCTCGGCCGCGTCGATCGAATCCTCGATCGCCTTCTGCCGGCGGTCGAGCGCCTCGGCGATGCGCGGGAACGCGACCTTGCCGAGCAGGTACATCGACAGGCCGAACACCAGCAGCGTCCAGATCATCAGCCCGACGTTGGGCGAGACCAGGAAGCTGCCGCCGGAGTCCTCGGCCGCGATGTGGACGGGAAGGCCTGACATCGGAGCGACCTACAGGAAGAAGGCGATCAGGCCCGCCACGAGGCCATAGAAGAAGCACGCCTCGGTGAGCGCGAAGCCCAGCCACTGGATGCCGGTGATCTCGTCGCGCATCTCCGGCTGGCGCGTGACGGACTCGATGACCTTGCCGAAGATGATGCCGATGCCCACGCCGGCGCCCACGGCGCCGAGGCCACCGCCGACGCCGAGCGCGATGGCGCGGCCGGCCTTCTGGCCGTCCTCCGCGGCGGCGAAGACGAAGCCGAGAATCGTTGCGAGCACTGAAGGAGCCTCCTTAGTGGTGCTCGGCGACGGCGCCGCCGAGATAGATAGCGGTGAGAGTGGCGAAGATGAACGCCTGAAGGGTTGCGACCAGGCCGACCTCGAAGAGGAAGAGGATCACGCCGAGGGGGAGCGTGATCCAGCCCAGCACCTCGATCCCGAGCAGCACGGCGAGGCCGCCGGACATGAAGAGGATGATCAGGTGCCCGGCGAGGATGTTGGCGAAGAGACGTACGGAGAGCGAGATCAGCCGCATGAAGTTCGAGAGGAACTCGAGGACGAAGATGAACGCGGCCATGGCCCCCTTCACGCCGGTGGGGATCAGGCTCTTCAGATAGCCCACCGGCCCCTTGGAGCGGATCCCCTCGACGTTGTAGGAGACGAAGACGATCAGCGCCAGCACGAGCGGCACGGACAGATTGGCCGTCGCGGCGTAGATGGCGAACGCCGGGACGTGCACCCCGAAGAGGTCCCACTTCTCGTGCGTGTTCGTCGGCAGCGGGATGTACCCGATGAGGTTGTTGAACCAGATGAAGAGGAACAGCGCGCCGATGAACGGGAACCACTTGCGCGCCATCGCGTCGTCCAGGTTCCCGCGCGTGATGTTGTCGCGCATGAGCGAGAAGATCGCCTCGACCGCGGTCTGCACGCGGTTCGGCCGTGCCTGCATCCGGCGCGAGATCCAGATCATCGTCGTGCACGTGAGGATCCCGGCGATCACCAGGTAGAGCACGGCCTTGTTGATGTCGAACGGGCCGGGCAGGTTGACCCAGGTGTCGAGCTTGAACTCGCGCTGGGGCTGGAACTCCGTGTTGTCGCGGCGCGTGAAACCGAAGATCACGACGATCAGGACCAGCGAGACGAGGTAGAACCCGAGGACGCCGAACAGGATCTGGTTCCGGGTCTTCATGGGCGTGGCGGCTTCCTCTCCAGAGGACGGGTGATCAAGGAGGTTGCGAAGTACACGGTGAACGCGGCGAGCACCGTGATGCCCGCCGTGAGGCCGTCTTCCCGCTCGGCGATCAGGCCGACGGCCAGGATGGTAAGGCCGATGAGCCACGCGCGCAGTACGAGCGACGCCATGTTGAGCCCGAGCGACGTCCTCATGTCGCCCGAACGCTCGGCCCGGCGCTCGATCGTCACCGCCGCGGCGCGCTGGGCGATCCACGCGAAGCCGGCCACGACGTAGCCCAGCACCGGCGCGCCGAGCAGGATCACGAACGGCGCGGCCAGCACGACCAGGATGAGGTCGAGGTAGCGGACGAAGACGAGGGGGTCGGCCCCACTCGCCGTCACGGCAGGGTCAGCGGGCACGGTCAAGCCTTGTGGTAACCGATCTTTGGCATGGAAGAACGCGCCTCCCACCGGCCATCCCCGAGCGCGGTCGGCTGCGGCGGGAGCCGGAAGGCCGGCTCCCTGGCCTGGGCGGCGTAGCGACACTCTATCGCGGATTTCGAGTTTGTAACAACTTTGTGACACCCGGCGCTTGACGCTACTTATACGCGCGGCGAACGTTTGACGGACCATGAGCCTCGCCGTCCACGCGCTCGCGCTCGCCGCCGCTCTCCTCCCGGTCCCGGGCACCTCCGATTTCAACGGCGACGGGCTCGCCGACGTCGCGCAGGCCGGGAATCCTGCCGGGTTCACGCAGCAGGTGCGGCCACCGTGGTCGCAGTACGTGGTGTTCGGCAAGAGCGACACCGCGTTCGTCGACGTGCGGGCGCCGGGCACGCGCGGGGCGATCGTGCATGGTCCGTACTCGAACTACACGGCTCCGAGCGTCGGCGACGTCAACGGCGACGGGCGCGCCGATCTGCTGGCGAACGAGCGCATCGTGTACGGGCAGCCCGGCTCCGGCGACGAGGCCGGCAGCGGCTTCGCGATCCGCGGCGGCCCGCACGGCGTGCCCGGCGCCATCGTGGGCGCGGGCGACGTCAACGGCGACGGCATCGACGACCTCGTGGCGTTCGACGGCCAGACCCGGCGGCCGCTGGAGCCCGGGCATCGCACGATGTACCTCGTGTTCGGCCGCCGCGAGACGAGCGACGTCGACCTCGACCACCTCGGCGCCCGCGGCGTCCGCGTCCGCGTGCCGCGCCAGCGGGCGTACTCGAACACCGGCTCGATGTCCCTCTACGGCGTCGGCGACGTCGACGGCGACGGCCGCGACGACCTGGCGGCGACCGTCGACTGGTATCCGGCGTCGAGCTGCGGGACGGCCTTGAACGGCGAGCCGGCCTGCGACGGCCGCACGTGGATCGTGTACGGGCGTCGCTCCTTCCCGCGCCGGCTGGACGTGACCGAGCTCGGGCGGCGCGGGATGACGATCGCGGCCGGCCGCTTTGTGGAGCTGCGGAGCGGCCTCCCGGCCGGCGACCTCGACGGCGACGGCCACGACGACGTGCTCGTGAGCGTGGAGGAGCGCACGCGGCGGTTCGAGTCGGTCGTCGTCTGGGGCGGCCCGCGGGCCCGCAAGGAGCCCCGGCGGGTCGTGCTCGGCCGGCGCTCGGCGTTGCTGGCCGGCGAGGTGACGCCGATCGGCGACTTCGACGGCGACGGGCGCGGCGACCTGCTCGGCCACCCCGACGCGTTCCGCTACGAGCCCACGCCCCGGCGCTACCGCACGTTCGTGATCCGCGGCCACCGCTGGCACGGCCGCCGCCGCATCGACCCGCGCGTCGACCGCGACGGCTTCCTGCTGCTCAAGGAGGTCGACGATCCCGGGGTGTCCGCCGTGGGGGACGTGAACGGCGACGGCCTCGCCGACGTGGCGGGCCGGCTCACGTTCGGTCCCGACTGGCCGCGGAGGGCGCCGGTGATCTTCGGCAGCCCCGACAACACGCGCGTCCGCCCGTCGCACCTCGGGTCGCGCGGGTTTCTGTTCGGGGTTCGGTAGCCGTTGGCGAACGTCAACTGCGGCTGGGTAGGGCGGCGGGGAGGCGCTTCCCTACCCAGCGCAGTTGACGTCAGCCGCGACAATCCGCGCATGGAGGTGAGGCGGCTGCGCCCCGACGAGCCCGACCTGCTGCGCGACGTGCGGCTGCGGGCGCTCGCCGACAGCCCGTGGGCGTACGGCTCCTCCTACGCCCGTGAGATCGAGCACACGCCCGAGCGCTGGCAATGGTTCGCCGACCAGCGCGACGCCGTCATCTTCGTGGCGGTCGAGGACGGCGCCGCGCACGGGATGGCCGGCGGCTTCTACCCGGAGCCGGACGTCGTGATGCTCTGGGGCATGTGGGTCGCGCCGGCGAGCCGCGGGCGCGGGCTGGCGCGCGAGCTCGTGGAGGCGGTCATCGGCTGGGCCCGCGAGCGGGGCGCCGCCACGATCAGGCTCGAGGTCACCGACACCGAGCGCGCACGGCCCGCCGCCGCGCTCTACCGCTCGCTCGGGTTCGCGGCGACGGGGGAGCGCCAGACGCTGGACTCCGACCCGTCGCTCGAGACGATCCTCATGACCCGCTCGCCGTAGCCGCGGGCTCGCCGAGGCGGTGCGCCCCGTGCGGGATCGTGTGCCGGGCCGGCGGGCGCGGGATCACGAGCGCGGCGACGAAGGCGAGCGCGAGGCCGGCGGCGGAGACCAGGAACGCGGCGACGAAGTGCGACTCGTCGGCGTGGGCGCCGACGATGCTGGCGGCGATCTGCGCCCCGAGCGCGCCGCCGATCGAGCGCATGATCGTGTTCATGCCGGTGGCCACGCCGGTCTGGCTCTGCGGCACGGCGTCCACGATCAGCGTCGCCATCGCCGCGAAGGCGAGGCCGATCCCCGCGCCGGTGAGCACGCTGTTGAGGAAGATGTGCCACGGGTGGTCGTGCAGCACGGCGAGCTGCACGAAGCCGATCGCGACCAGCGCGATGCCGAGGAGCAGCGGCGTGCGCGACCCGAACCGGTCGCCGAGCCAGCTGGAGGCCGGGCCGGCGACGAGCATCACCGCCGCCGAGGGCAACAGGTACAGCCCGGCGTCGGTCACCGACGCGCCGAAGCCGAAGCCCGCCGACGCCGGCATCTCGACGAGCTTGGGCACGAGCAGGAACGAGCCGAACATGCCGAAGCCGACCATCAGCGCCGTGAGGTTCGTGGTCCAGACGCCCCGCAGCCGCATCATGCGCATGTCGACGAGCGGCTGCGGCACGCGCAGCTCGTAGCGGGCCCAGATGGCGAGCACGACGGCGCCGCCGGCCAGCAGCCCCAGCACGCGCGCCGAGCCCCAGCCCCACGAGTTGCCCTCGCTGACCGCGAGCAGCACCGCGCTCAGGCCGACGGACATCAGCGCCGCGCCGCCCCAGTCGATCCTGGCCGGCGTCTTGATCGGCGACTCGGGGACGAACAGGTGCGTGGCGACGATGGCCCCGACGATCACCACGAGGCTGAGCCAGAAGATCCACGAGTAGTCGAGGTGGTCGACGATGACGCCGCTGAGGACCAGCCCGGCGCCGCCGCCGATGCCGAACGTGGCCGAGATCAGGCCGATGCCCGCGCCCACGCGCTCGCGCGGGAACTCGTCGCGGATGATCCCGAAGGCGAGCGGGAAGATCGCGCCGCCCGCGCCCTGGATCGCGCGGCCGGCGATGAGCATCGGCAGCGAGCTCGAGACCGCCGAGACCAGCGTGCCGGCGCCGAGCACGGCCAGCACGATCACGAGCAGCCGCTCCTTGCCGAACATGTCGCCGAGCCGGCCGAGCACGGGCGTGAAGATCGAGGCGGTGAGCAGGTACACCGTCAGCACCCAGGTGACCGCGGGCGTCGAGGCGCCGAACTCGGACTGGATCGCGGGCAGGGCCGGCGCCACCATCGTCTGGAGCAGCGCGAACGAGAGGCCCGCGACCGCCAGGACCGCGAGCGTCAGGCCGTAGTGCTGGCGGGTGACGGTGGTCACAGCTCCTCCGCGAGCGCCTCGTTGAGGCGCTCGAGGATCGCGGCGGCCTGCTCGCGCTCCCCGGGCTCGAGGCGCTCGAGCACGCGGACGCGCCAGGCCTCGATGTGCCGGTGCGCGATCTCCACCGCCGCATCGCCCTCGGCCGTCAGGCTCACGAGCACCGAGCGGCGGTCGATCTCGGAGTGGCGGCGCAGGATGTACCCGTCGCGGGCCAGGCAGTCGAGCATCCGCGTCGCCGTCGGCGGCGCGACGCCGGCCGCCTCGGCCAGCTCGCCCACCGGCAGCTCGCCGCCGTCGCGCAGCGGCTCGAGCAGGTGGTACTGCGCCACCGACATGTGCGCCTCGCCGGGGAGCCGGCCCGCCCGTGCGCGCAGGCGGCGGGTCGTGCGGAACAGGGACTCCCAGGCGTCGCTGAAGCGCAGGCGGGTATCGGCGGTCACGGACACGCCGCAGGAAGATAGCGAGACAACCTTTAGCGCGCTAAGCAGTCGCCTGCTCGCGCAGCCCCAGCTCCTCGATCGCCTGCTCGCGCATCTTGTACTTCTGGACCTTGCCGGTGACGGTCATCGGGAACTCGTCGGCGAACTTGACGTAGCGCGGCCGCTTGTAGTGCGCGATCCGGTCCTGGCAGTACTCGCGCACCTCGTCCTCGGTGAGCTCGGCCCCCTCGCGCACGCGGATCCACGCCATCAGCTCCTCGCCGTAGCGCTCGTCCGGCACGCCGATCACCGAGGCCTCGAGGACGGCGGGATGGGTGTGCAGGAACTCCTCGACCTCGCGCGGGTACACGTTCTCGCCGCCGCGGATGACCATGTCCTTGGAGCGCCCGACGATGTTCAGGTAGCCGTCCTCGTCCATCGTCGCGAGGTCGCCGGTGTGCATCCAGCCGTGCTCGTCGACGGCCTCGGCCGTGCGCTCGGGGTCGTTCCAATAGCCGGCCATGACCGAGTAGCCGCGGGTGAGCAGCTCGCCCGGCGCGCCGCGCTCGACGGTGCGGCCGTCATCCGGGTCGATGAGCTTGACCTCGAGGTGCGGGTGCACACGGCCGACGGTCTGCGTGCGCTTCTCCAGGCTGTCGCCGGCCGCGGTCTGCGTCGACACGGGCGACGTCTCGGTCATCCCGTAGCAGATCGTCACCTCGTCCATGTGCATCTTCTCGATGACCTGCTTCATCACCTCGATCGGGCACGGCGAGCCGGCCATGATCCCGGTGCGGAGCGAGGACAAGTCGAACTCGCCGAAGCGCGGGTGCGCGAGCTCGGCGATGAACATCGTCGGCACGCCGTAGAGGCTCGTGCAGCGCTCCTCCTGCACGGTCGCCAGCACCGCCTCGGGCTCGAAGGCGGCCTCGGGGACGACCATCGCGGCGCCGTGCGTGACGCAGCCGAGGTTGCCCATGACCATGCCGAAGCAGTGGTAGAAGGGCACCGGGATGCAGACGCGGTCGGTCTCGTCGTAGGCGCAGCCCTCGCCCACGAAGTAGCCGTTGTTGAGGATGTTGTGGTGGCTGAGCGTGGCGCCCTTCGGGAAGCCGGTCGTCCCGCTCGTGTACTGGATGTTGATCGGGTCGTCGCAGTCGAGCTCGGCCGGGTCGGGGTCCGGGCCGTCACCCGCGCGGAGCGCCTCCCAGTCGGGCGAGCCGAGCAGCACCACGCGCTCGAGGTCGCTCAGCTCCGGGCGGACCTCCTCGATCATCGCGGCGTAGTCGCTGGTCTTGAAGGCGGGCGCCGCGATCAGCATCCGGCAGCCGGACTGGCGCAGCGCGTACTCGAGCTCGGAGGTCCGGTAGGCCGGGTTGACGTTGACGAGGATGATCCCGGCCTTCGCGGTGGCGAACTGGGTCACCACCCACTCGGCGCAGTTGGGCGCCCAGATGCCCACGCGGTCGCCCTTGCGCAGGCCGGCGCCGAGCAGCCCGCGCGCGAGTGCGTTGACCTGCGCGTCGAGCTCGGCATAGGTGAGGCGGACGTCTTGGTGGCGCACGATCAACGCCTCGCGGTCGCCGAACAGCGCGACGGCCCGCTCGAGGCTCTCGCCGATCGTCTCGCCCAGCAGCGGCTTGGCGCCGACGCCCGAGGCGTAGGAGCGCGTCATGCCTGAACCGTCTCACAACCCGAGCACGGCGCGCAGCAGCCCGCCGATGGCGCGCGGGTCGACCGCGTACCGGCGCTCGTAGGCGCGGCGGGCGCGGCTGTCGACGAGCGCGAGAGCGAGCTCCTCGCGCGACGAGCCGTAGCGGCACGCGGCGCGGTCCAGCGCGGTGAGCGCCACGTCCTGGAGCGCGCCGTCGAGGCCGCCGGTGTGCGGCAGGGCGCGCGGCCGGCACGGGTCGGCGATGCGCACGGGCTCCGGCGCGGCCAGCGGCTTGGCGAGCCACGCCGCGCCGGCGAGCGCCAGCGCCGCGGCGGCGGCGGCCAGCACGCGGCGATCCCATGGCAGCAGCGCCACCGCGGCCAGCAGCGCGAGCACACCGCAGATCGCCAGTGCGGGCGCGAAGGCGCCGTCGACCCCCGTGACGAGCGTCTCGTCGGCGCGCCGGGCCAGCGCGTCGTAGGCCGCCTCGTGCTGGTCGTCGATCTGCGTGCGCGCGTTCTCGAGGGCGTTCTCGAGCTGACCGCGCGGGTCGACGGGGTCCAGGTCGCCGACGAGCGCGCCGGCGAGGTGGAGCTTGTCCAGCGGCGGGAGCCGCGCGTCGAGGACCAGCGCCGTGCCCTGCTCGCGCCCGTTCGCGACCGCGTCGTCGATGCGCGCGGCGGCGACCGGCGCGAGCAGCAGCAGGGCGATCGTGATGCCCGCGTGGCGCGCCGACAGCAGCCGCGCCGCCTGGCCGGGCGTCCGCTCGGGGAGCAGGTCGCCGGCCAGCGCCGGCAGCGCCATCCCCATGCCGGCGCCCGCCAGCGCCTGCGGCAGCACGATCCACCACTCGGACGCGTTCGGGACCGACGCGAGCATCAGGATCCCGCCCCCGACCAGCAGCGAGCCGGCCGCCGCGCGCACCCGCGCCGGGCCGGGGATGCGCGAGGCGCCCAGCGCCGCCACCGGGAGGATCGAGACCGCGACCGCCGCGGTCAGCGGCGTCACCGACCATCCGGTCACGAGCAGCAGCACGAGCAGGAAGAGCACGCCGACGAGCGCGGCCGACAGCAGCGCGAGCGCGATCGCGGGGCCGGTCTTCCACGGCGTATGGTCGTCGCGCAGTGTGGTCAGCTCGCGCGAGCGCCAGGCGGCGATGCCGGCGGCGGCGGCCACCGGGACCTGGACCGCGAAGATCGCGCGCCAGTCGAACGCCTGCGTCAGCGCGCCGCCGAGCGCCGGGCCGGCGGCGAAGCCGAAGATCGCGGCGGCGTTCCAGGCGCTGCGGCCGCGCGTGCCGGCGTCCAGCAGAGCGAACGCGGCGACGAGCAGCGCCCCGGCGCCGGCGGCCTGGAGGCACCGCATGGCGATCAGAAAGCCGAGCGAGCCGGCGACCGCGCAGCCCAGCGAGGCCGTGGCGAACAGCGCGGCGCCGCCCGCTCCCAGCGCCCGGTACCGCACGCGCAGGTGCGCCGCGACCGGCAGGGCGACGGCGAGCACGAGCGTGTACGAGCCGAGCACGGCGGCGGCGCCCTGCACGGTCGCGTCGAGCTCGTCGATGATCGGCGGCAGCGCGAGCGTGACCACCGAGGCGTCGGCGAGCGCGAGGGCGGCGGCGAGGAGCAGGAGCGCGGGGATGAGCACATGCTGCCGTAGGCGCGTGGCAAGCTCCTTCCGGTAACCACGAACGAGGAGGTCCGGATGGCCACACGCAACGCGAAGGCGACCTGGCGGGGCAACCTCAAGGAGGGCGAGGGCACGATGGGCCTGGGCTCGGGCGTGTGGGAGGGCCCGTTCTCCTTCAGGACGCGCTTCGAGGACGGCCAGGGCACGAACCCGGAGGAGCTGATCGGCGCCGCCGAGGCCGGCTGCTTCACGATGCAGCTCTCGGCGACGCTGTCGGAGGCCGGTCACGTGCCGGACTCGGTCCAGACCGACGCCAAGGTCCACATCCGCAACATCGACGGCGCCCCGACGATCTCGCTGATCGAGCTCGTGACCCGGGCCAGGGTCCCCGGGCTGGACGACGAGACGTTCCAGAAGACCGCCCAGGAGACCAGGGAGGCCTGCATCATCTCGCGCGCGCTCGCGGGCGTCGGCGAGATCACGGTCGACGCGACGCTGGAGAGCTAGCGGAGGTACTGCCGCTGCCCGCCGCGGAGGCGGAACGCGGTGAAGCGCTCGGCGGCGGGCGGCAGCGCGAGGTAGCGCGCCACGACCACGCGGCGCAGGCGCGCGCGGTCGCCCGCCCCGGAGATCGCTGCCAGCACCCGGCGCATGGCGCGGTAGGCCAGCGCGGCGTACGGGTCCGGCGTGCGGCCGAACTGGGCCGCGAAGGCGCGCTCGAAGGCGCGCAGCTCGGGCGTCGAGCCGGGCCGCGGCGCGCTGGAGACGAAGATCGCGCGCTTGCGCACGGCGGGCGGCAGCGCCGCGGCGAGGCCGCCGCGCGTGAGCTCGTCGCAGAACACGAGCGTGGCCCGGGGGTACGTGCGCGCCAGCGACTCCGCGGCCCCGACCGCCGTCTGCACGTCCGTGCCCAGGTTGATGACGGCGTCGGGGCGGGACGAGACGACGGTGCCGGCCTTGAACACGACCCGGGACGTGAGCGCTTCGGGCTCCACGCCCGACCCGGCCCGCACGTTCAGGCGGCGGCCCGCGGTCCTCGCCGTGCGCACGAGCGCGGCGGCCTGGGCCTCGTCGTCGCCGGCGACGCGCGCGAACGTCGGGCGGCCGGAGGGGAACCAGTGCTCGGGCTCGCCGGGCGAGACCGCCCGCGTGAAGCCCGCGTAGCCGGCGCCGGGGCTGACGAGCAGGATCCCCGCCGCGTTGAGGAGCGGGACCTCGGTCTGCGCGCTGTCGGAGCGCAGCGCCCCGATGGCGGCGATGACCTGCGGGTCGCGGATCACCTGCTGGGCGGCGGCGCCGGCGACCTTGGGCGGCGAGGCGGCGCCGATCGCGCCGTCGTCGACCGAGAAGAAGTTGATGCCGACCGCGCCGGCGCGGCCGTGCGCCTGGAGGATCGCCAGCTTCTGCGCGTCGACCATGTCGCGGCCGACGCCGCGGGCCGGGTCCGGCAGCGCCGAGTAGACCGTCACGTTGGGGCCGATGATGCGGCCGCCTTCCTCGATCGCGCTGCGGTCGCCGCAGCCCGCGAGCGCGACGGCCGCCAGCGCGAGGAGGGTGCTAGCCCTCCAGGAGGACCGTGTCGTCATGCGAGTACGGCGGCGAGCAGCAGCACAGGAGCACGAGCGGCTCCTCGCCCGTGTTCCACAGCTTGTGCGGCACGCCGGGGGCGATGACCACGGTGTCGCCGGCCCGGACGTCGGCCTCCTGGCCGCCGAGCCGCATGCGGCCGGATCCCGCGGTGAAGTGGTAGATCTCCTCCGCCGCGCGGTGGAAGTGCTCGTACGTCTGGCCGCCGACGGGCACCGTCGCCTCGGCGAGCGATTGGTTCAGCGCGTTGCCGGACGGGACGCCCGCCAGCTCGCGGATGATCGAGCCGTCGGCCGTGACGAACGGCTCTCGTTCTTCCAGACGGACGGTCTGCACGAGGCGCTCGACAGGGTAGACGACGCGCACGCGGCGCCCCCGGCCGTGTGACCGGCCGGGAGCGCCGCAGGGATGAGCGTTGGTCACGAAGGGGACGTGCCGCGGCTCAGGCGACGGCCTTCCGTGCCGCCGCGGAGTCCAGCCGGCGCGCGACGCGGGCGGCGGCGTACGCCGCCCGGCTGCGGACCGGCGGGGGGTGTTGCAGCTGCGCGTCTCTGTCCGCGCGCTCGGCGGCCTTGGCGCGCTCTGCGACGTAGATCTGGCCCAGAACCTGGTGGCTGAGCGAATGCATGGGATGGCTCCCTTGAGTTGATGTGGACGGGGAGCCGCCCGTGCCCTCACGTTGGGCAGGACCGACAAGAGGTCACGGGCGGCGACTGGTGGTGCTGCCCGCGACCGAGAGGAGATCTAGGATGCGAGCAGGAGCGGACGCCGGAGCACGCCGGCGCCCATGGGCGCGAAGGCCCAGTTGAACGTGTGGCATGTGCTCTGCATCAGTCCTGCTCACCTCCTTTGCGCGGTGCGCGGTCGATCGGTCCAGGCAAGGTACAGGCAAGCCCGGCGTCCTGGCAAGTGTGGGTAGCCGTACGCCGGGTTCGAATCCCGTTGACCGTCTAGTGACCGAGCGCGGTGAACTCGCCGGTCTCGAGCCGGCGCTCGACGTCCTCGTCGATCTGGTGCTCGGTCGTGGCCGGGTCGGTGCGCCGCAGCTGCCACGCGCGCAGGCGGCGCAGCTTGAGGATCTCGAGCACGTAGATCAGGTAGGCGCTCGCGGCGAGCGCGACGAGGAAGCAGGCCGCCAGCGCGGCGCTCCAGCCCGGGTCCAGGTGCCCGTGGTCGCTATAGGGGATGAAGCGCAGGGCGACGGCGAGGCCGGCCATCGTGATCGTCCACGCGTAGAGGTAGAGCACCGTGCGGCGCTGCGAGAAGCCGATGCGGTGGAAGCGATGGTGGAAGTGGTTGGAGTCGGCGCGGTAGACCGGGCGGCGGTACTTGAGCCGCTTGGCGACGACGAAGCTCGTGTCCAGGAACGGCACGGCGAGGATCACCAGCGGGGCGACGAGCGCGATCAGGGCGTTGGTCTTCAGCGAGCCCTCGACGATCACGGCGCCGAGCAGGAGCCCGAGCAGGTTCGAGCCGCAGTCGCCCATGAAGACCGACGCCGGGTGGAAGTTGTAGACGAGGAAGCCGAGCGCGGCGCCGGCCGTGATCGCGGCCAGCACGCCGGCGGTGTCGCGCCCGAGGTCGAACGCGATGATGGCGAACGCGATCGAGGAGATCGCGCACACGCCGGCGGCCAGCCCGTCGACGCCGTCGGAGAAGTTCACGACGTTCATCACCGCGACGAGGCCCAGTACGGTGAGGGGGCCGCCGGCGTCGCCGAACGAGACCGCGCCGAGGAACGGGAACGTGATGTTGCGCACCTCGACGCCGGCGTTGACGAGGATCAGCGCCGCGATGACCTGGCCCGCGAGCTTGGCGCCGGGCGGGAGGTCGCGCACGTCGTCCAACGCCCCGACGAGCGTGATCAGCGCCGCCGCGACGAGGATGCCGCGGGTGCGCTCCCCCTCGGGCATGAAGAGCAGGGCGGCGATCAGCGCGCCGGCGAAGATCGCCAGCCCGCCGAGCAGCGGCGTCGCGTCGCGCGCGAGCCCGCGCGCCTTCAACTCGTCCACGGCGCCGAAGCGGCGCGCGAAGCGCGCGACGGCGGGCGTGAGGAGCGCGGCCGTGGCGAACGCCACCAGGCCGGCGTAGACGGCGTCGGTCTCCATTCGGACGCAGAGGATCGCAGGGAGCGCGGCGAGCAGGGTCCATCGCCCCCGCGGCGAATGAGTGGATTGCGTGGGCGTTGCGACGGGGATGCTCGCGCCAGGTCGCCCAGGACGATGCGACAGCCGAGCCCCATCCACCTCCGACTCGCGAGCGCCCACCTGGCCCTCGCGGACGATCCGGAGCCGCCCGCCGGCCAGCGCTCGCTGCCGCGCACGGTCGGCGCGCTGGCCGCGGCGGTGACGCTCGCGCTGGCCACGCCGCTCGCCTGGGCCGCCGCCGCACCGGGCAAGCCGCCGGCCGACCGGCCGGTCGCGACCGCCGCGGGGAAGGCCGCGGCCGGGCCCGAGCTCCCGGCCGACGACGACGACGGCGGTCAGTGACCCGCGACGAGCGCGCCACCCAGGAGGCGACGGCCGGGCTCTCCACGGTCGCCGCGCCGCCGCCGTGGGAGCTCGAGGGCCGCGAGCGGCCGACCTGGGGGCTCGACGAGGGCGACGCGATCGCGCCGGGGCGCACGGTGCTGCGGCAGCTCGGCGGCGGGCGCCGCTACGAGGTCTTCCTGGTCTGGGACGAGCACCGGCTGGCCGTGCTCGTGGCCAAGGTGCTACGGCCCGACCAGGCGAACGACCTCACGTCGCTGCGCGAGCTCGGCCGCGAGGGCGAGGCGCTCGCGCAGCTCGCGCACCCCGTGATCGTGCGCGGCTTCGACGTCGTGACCGAGGGGCGCTATCCGCACCTGCTGATCGAGCATCTCGAGGGGCCGACGCTGCACGAGCTGATCGGGCGCGAGGGGGCGCTGGCGCCCGAGCAGGCGCTGCCGCTCGGGCTGCATGTGGCCTCGGCGCTGCACTACCTCGCCGCCGAGGGCCTGGTGCACCTCGACGTCAAGCCCGAGAACGTCGTGATGGGCGCGCCGCCGCGGCTGATCGACTTCAGCGTCGCGCGGCCGGCGGCCAGCGCCGCGCGGGTGCGCGGCCCGATCGGCACCGACGCCTACATGGCCCCCGAGCAGTGCGACCGCGCCCACGGCGAGATCGGGCCGGCGAGCGACGTGTTCGGCCTCGCGGCCACGCTGCACCACGCGGTCGGCGGCCGCCGCCCCTTCCCGCGCCGCGACGGCGAGCGCTTCCCCCAGCTCACCCGCGCGCCGGAGCCGCTCCCGCGCCGCGTACCGCGCGAGCTGTCGTCCCTGCTGGTGGCGGCGCTGGCGGTGGACCCGGCCGCGCGCCCGACCGCCGCCGAGTTCGCGGCCGGGCTCGAGCCGCTCGTCGCGGCCTTGCCGCACCGGCTTGTGCTGGGCCGGCGTCGGTAAGCCGGGCGAACGTAACGGCGGCAGGGTAGGGAGGCGAGGGAGCCAGCGCCGCGGTCTCCGTTGTCGACTTAGTTCCCCCAGCGGGAACAAACTCGACAATTGTCGAGTTTGTCGGCATATGGCCGACAAACTCGACGCGGGGACCGCCGAGGCGGCCCATCCCCTCGCCGCCCTACCCAGCCGCAGTTGACGTTCGCCCGCTAAACGGCGGCGCCGATCCCCAGGTTCGCGTACAGCGGGTAGCGCTCGGTGATCGCGGACACGCGCTCGGCCAGCTCCTCGCGCGCCGCGTCGAAGTCCGGCTGGAGCGCGCGGGCGATGATCTTGCCGACCTCGTGGAAGTCGTCGGCGTGGAGGCCGCGGGTGGCCAGCGCGGGCGCGCCGACGCGCAGGCCGCTCGTGACCATCGGGGGCCGCGGGTCGAACGGGATGGCGTTGCGGTTGACGGTGATGCCGATGTCGTGCAGCCGGTCCTCGGCCTGCTTGCCGTCGAGCTCGGACTCGCGCAGGTCGACGAGCACGAGGTGCACGTCGGTGCCGCCGGTGAGCACGCTGACGCCGTGGCCGGTGTCGAGCATCTCCTCGGCGAGCGCCTTGGCGCCCTCGACCGTCCTGCGCTGGCGCTCGCGGAACGCCTCGCCGGCGGCGATCTTGAGCGCGACGGCCTTGCCCGCGATCACGTGCTCGAGCGGGCCTCCCTGCTGGCCCGGGAAGACCGCCGAGTTGATCTTCTTGGCGTACTCCTCGCGGCACAGGATCATGCCGCCGCGCGCGCCACCGATCGTCTTGTGGATCGTCGTCGTCACGACGTCGGCGTGCGGGACCGGGCTGGGGTGCTCCCCCGCGGCGACGAGCCCGGCGAAGTGCGCCATGTCGACCATGAGCAGCGCGCCGACCTCGTCGGCGATCGCCCGGAAGCGCTCGAAGTCGAGGAAGCGCGGGTAGGCCGACCACCCCGCGAGAAGCAGCTTGGGCCGGCGCTCCTTGGCGATGCGCTCGACCTCGTCCATGTCGATCCGGCTGGTCTCGCGGTCGACCTCGTACGGCGCGATGTCGTAGAGCTTGCCCGACACGTTGATCTTCATGCCGTGCGTGAGGTGGCCGCCGTGCGGCAGCGCGAGGCCCATGATCGTGTCGCCCGGATCGAGCAGCGCGAAGTAGACGGCCGCGTTGGCCTGCGCGCCGGCGTGCGGCTGGACGTTGGCGTGCTCGGCGCCGAACAGCGCCTTGGCGCGGTCGATGGCTAGCTGCTCGATGATGTCGACGTACTCGCAGCCGCCGTAGTAGCGCTTGCCGGGGTAGCCCTCGGCGTACTTGTTCGTGAGCACGGAGCCCTGGCACTCCAGGACGGCCTGGGGCACGAAGTTCTCGGAGGCGATCATCTCCAGCGTGCTCTGCTGGCGGTGGAGCTCGCCCTGGATCGCCTCGGCGACCTCGGGGTCGACGTCGGCGAGCGGACGGTCGAAGTAGTCGGGAGGGAGGTCGCTCATGCGGATGAACGTATCACCGCCTCCGGCACCGCTCCGTGCCTGATGATCCGCAGCTCCCCGCTCGCCTCGTAGTCGCGCAGGTCGACGATCGTCGAGGGCGTGCCGCCCACCTCGCCGCCGTCGATCACGAGGTCGGCGCCGGCGCGGATCGATTCCGGGACATCCCCGAGGCGCCGGGCGTCGGGGCCGCCGGTGAGGTTGGCCGAGCTCTGGAGCACCGGCACGGCCACGCCCGCGAAGGCCGGCAGGTCGGGCACCCGCAGCCCGAGCGTGCCGGCGCCGCCGGCGAGCGGGAAGCGGTCGGACGGCACGAGCAGCGTCACCGCCCCGGGCAGCAGCCGCTCGGCCAGCGCGCGCGTGCGCGGCCCCAGCGGCGGCAGCGCGGCGACGGAGAAGAACATGACCGCCGCCGGCTTGTCGGGCGGGCGGCCCTTGAGCTCGTACAGCCGCGCGACGGCGCGCTCGTTCTCCGGATCGCACGCGAGGCCGTAGACGGTGTCCGCCGGGAACACGGCCACGCCGCCGCCCGCGATGCACTCCTCGAACGTCATTTCCGGCCGACCACGACGCGGTCGATCCCGGCGAGGTCGCGGATCACCTCGATCTCGTGGCCGGGGAGCAGCGCGCCGACCGCCTCGGCCTGCCAGCCCGCGATCTCGAAGGCGACGAACGGGATGTCCGCGCAGAGGACGGCGAGCCGGCGGTAGACGTCGAGACCCTCCCACCCGCCGTACAGCGCCAGCGCGGGCTCGTAGCGCGTGATCTCCGGGGGCAGCCGCTCGCCCTCGCGCACGTACGGCGGGTTCGACACGACCGCGTCGATGTCGGTCACGCCCGCGAGCAGATCGCCCTCGACGAACTCGACGTCGAGCCCCAGCCGCGCGGCGTTGGCGCGCGCGACCGCGAGCGCGCCCGGCGACGAGTCGGTCCCCACCACCCGCAGGTCCGGCCGCTCGTCGGCCAGCGCCAGGGCGATCGCGCCCGACCCGGTCCCGACGTCGACCACCCGCGCCCCGCGCGGCAGGCCGAGCGCCGCCTCGACCACGTGCTCGGTCTCCGGCCGCGGGATCAGCACGCGCGGGTCCACCGCCAGCTCGATGTGCCGGAACCCGCGCCGGCCGAGGATGTAGGCGACGGGCTCGCGCTGCACCCGCCGGCGCGCGTAGTCCTGGAACACACGCGCAGCGCCCGGATCGACCCCACGCCCCGGGTCGGCGATCAGCGCCGCCCGGTCGACCCCCATCGCCGCTGCCAGCAGCACCTCGGCGTCGAGCCGCGGCGACTCCACCCCCGCGGCGGTCAGCGCGATCAGCGCGGAGTCCAGCGCGTCGCGGACGCTGGTGTCAGCCGGCCGCCTGGAGCTCAAGCCGCTTGCGCTTCTCGGCGTCCTGGAGCGCGCCGGTGATGTCGTCGAGCTCGCCCTGGAGCACGGCCTCGAGGTTGTGGACGGTGAGGCCCTCGACGCGGTGGTCGGTCACCCGGCGCTGCGGGAAGTTGTACGTGCGGATCTTCTCCGCCCGCTCGCCGGTGCCGACCTGCGCGCGGCGGTCCGCGGCCAGCTCGGCCTGCTGCTCGGCGACCTTCATCTCGTACAGCCGCGCGCGCAGCACCTTCATCGCGCGCTCGCGGTTCTGGAGCTGTGACTTCTCGTCCTGCATCGAGACCACGAGGCCGGTCGGCTTGTGCGTGATGCGGACCGCCGAGTCGGTCGTGTTGACCGACTGGCCGCCCGGGCCGGACGAGCGGTAGACGTCGATCTCGAGCTCGTTGGGGTCGATCTCGACCTCGACGTCCTCGGCCTCCGGCAGCACCGCCACGGTGGCGGTCGAGGTGTGGATGCGGCCCTGGGACTCGGTCGCCGGCACGCGCTGCACGCGGTGCGTGCCGCCCTCGTACTTGAAGCGCGAGAACGCGCCGTCGCCGCGGACCTCGAACGTGTACGAGCCGTCGGACGCGTCCATGGTCTCGGTCTGGAACCCGAGGCGCTCGGCGTAACGGGTCAGCATGCGGTACAGGTCGCCCGCCCACAGGCCGGCCTCGTCGCCGCCGGCGCCGCCGCGGATCTCTACGATCACGTTCTTGTCGTCGTTCGGGTCCGGCTCGACCATGGCCAGCCGGATCTCCTCCTCGAGCCGCTCGACCGCCTCGCGCGAGGCCCGCAGCTCGTCGCGCAGCTCCGCGTCGTCGGCGCCCTCGTCGATCAGCTCCTGCGCGCCCTCGGCGTCGGACACGGCACGGCGCCACTCCTCCGCCAGCCTGGCGGCGGGAGAGAGCTGGTTGAAGAGGCGGCCCGCCTCGGCGTAGCGCGTGCGGTCGGCGATGACGGTCGGGTCCGCCATCTGCTCCTGCACCTCCGCGTACCGCGCCTCGATCTGCTCGACGAGCGACTCGATCACGCGGTCGAGTCTAGGCCACCACTTCCATGCCGACCGTCTCCTCCGGCGGCGCGTTACGGGGATCCTCGACCTCGAGGACCGCGTCCATGGCGGCGATGGCGACGGCGAGCTGGCCGAGGTCCGGCTCGCGCGTGGTGAGCTTCTGGAGCTGCATGCCCGGCCACATCAGCCACTGCACCCAGCCGCGCCGGCGGTTGCGGCCGGCGAACTTGATGACCTCGAAGGACAGCCCGGCGATCAGCGGCACGCCGAGGATGCGCGAGCCGACGAGCAGGTACCAGGCCGGCAGCCCGAGCGGCGCGAACACGAAGATCGCGACGATCATGACGATCAGCAGGAAGCTCGTGCCGCAGCGCGGGTGCAGGCGCGAGTAGCGCTGGGCGTTCTCCGGGGTCAGCGGCTCGCCGGCCTCGAAGCAGGAGATCGTCTTGTGCTCGGCGCCGTGGTACTCGAACACGCGCCGCAGGTCGCGCACGCGCGAGAGCAGGGCGATGTAGCCGAGGAAGATCGTGGTGCGCAGGGCGCCCTCGACGACCCAGAACAGGAACGCCGAGCCGAGGTGGTCCTTGAACAGGCTCGTGAGCCCGACGGGGACGACGAAGAACAGGCCGACCGCGAACAGCAGCGCGACGAGCATGGTGCCCGCCCACAGGCCGCCGGAGATCGGCTCCTCGTCCTCCTCCAGCTGCGCGTTGGCGGCGAGGTTGAGCGCGTTGAAGCCGATCTTCAGCGACTCGACGAGCGCGACGACGCCGCGCACGATCGGCCAGCGCAGCATGCGGTGCCGCTTGGTCCACGACACGAGCGGGAACGACTGGACGTCGATCTCCCCCTCGGGCTTGCGGACACCGACGGCCCAGGTGGAGACGCCGCGCATCATGACGCCCTCGAGGACGGCCTGGCCGCCCACGGGGGCGTCGCGCTGCGCCTGAAGAACAGGACGGGAGAGGGCGGCCTCGGTGCTCACTGGTACAGGATCGGCAGCCGAGGCCGCGAGCTAGAGGCTCAGCCTCCGCGCTGGCGCTTGGCTGCGCGGCGCTGGAAGCGCTCGACGCGACCGCCGGTGTCGACCAGCTTCTGCTTGCCCGTGTAGAACGGGTGGCAGTTGGAGCAGATCTCCACGTGCATGTCGCCCTTGGTCGAGCGGGTCGTGAACGTGTTCCCGCACGTGCACGTCACGGTCGCCTCGACGTACTCGGGATGGATTTCGGTCTTCATGGTGAGATCCAGTGTAGATGCCGCTGCACGTCCGTGATATGGCCTCGGGCCCGCCCGTCGTGTTCCTCCATCCCGGCCCCGGGCTGGACGGCTCGGTGTTCCTCCCGGGCGCGCTGCGCGTCGCGGACGCGGGCTACCGCGTGCTGCTCGTCGACCTCCCCGGCAGCGGCCGCTCGCCGGCCGGCGACTGGACGCTGGCGGGCCAGGCGGAGGCCGTCGAAGACCTCGTCAACCAGCTCGGCCTCGAGGACTGGACGCTGCTGGGGCACTCGTACGGCGGCTACGTGGCGATGCAGCATCTCGTCGACTACGGGACGGCCTCGCGCCTGGTCGCGTCGAGCACCGATGCCGACGAGGAGGCGCCGCCCGGCGTGGATCCCGACCGCTTCGAGCGGATGTCGGACCGCGCCCGTGCGGCGTTCGAGCGCGAGGGCTCGGTGACGACGCCGGAGGAGTGCCTCGAGGTCTGGCGCGACCAGCTCGAGTTCTTCGCCGACGACCCGGCCGCCGTCGAGCCGATGCTCGACCGCGTCGTCTTCCAGCCGGAGGCGCACCGGGAGCGCGACATCGGGGAGCTGCACGCGCTCGAGGCGCTGGCGGCCGCCGACATCCCGGTGCTCTCGATCGGCGGCGCGCACGACCGCGGGGCGCCGCCGCCGTTCGCCGAGCGGATCGCGGCGACCGCGCGCCACGGCGAGCTGGTGCTCGTCGAGGACGCCGGGCACTTCCCGTTCGCCGAGCAGCCCGACCGCTACTGGCCGGCGCTGATCGACTGGCTCAAACGCACCGAAGCGTAAACG